>ENA-ORCY01000008-ORCY01000008.1-marine-metagenome-genome-assembly--contig:-NODE-8-length-250115-cov-4.657820_pt1 | contig 250115 bp, 207 predicted proteins | sample MGYA00248634_ERZ508507 | MGnify/ENA primary metagenome ERZ508507 (study PRJEB26178, sample SAMN06266269) | marine metagenome | isolation source: Columbia River Estuary | place: USA:Columbia River... | reverse complement strand
GGGTTATGTGAAAAATCACAATCCATCTCAAAGATATATTCATAATTTCGCTCCAAACACCACTTAAATCCTGCGATATAGGCTGTTCCTAGTCCATTTTTATTCCCGTTTTCTAGGAGGTTTATTCTGGATTCGTTTGCCATTCGCTCTTTAACCATTTGAGCAGTGCCGTCCGGAGAATTATCATCAACTACGAGCACATCAAAAACCGTTAATAAAGACATTACTTTATCTAACATAGCGAGAATATTTTCCTTCTCGTTGTAGGTCGGTATGATAACTATAGGGTTCAAATTAATATGATTAGATTAAATAAGTTCTCTCCTAAAAAACTATAAGTCATGTGAGGTAACGAAACAATACTGATGTTAATATATTAAATCGGCAAAATATTTATCTAAACAAGTGTAATCGTCTTCTACAGAAACATTAACTATTGGCTTTATTGTGATCTGCAAGAAACTGTGCTAATCCAATATCAGTTAATGGGTGCTTTGCTAGACCTATAATTGCACTAAGTGGGCATGTACATACATCTGCTCCAGCTTCTGCCGCTCTTACTATATGCAATGGATTACGAATGGATGCCGCTAGAATTTCTGTTGGGAAACCTTGAATACTATATATATCTGCGATTTGAGCTATCAGCTCAATACCATCCCATGTCATGTCATCTACTCGACCAATAAATGGAGAAATATAAGTAGCTCCCGCTTTTGCCGCAAGAATGGCTTGACCTGCAGAGAATACAAGTGTGCAATTTGTTTTTATATCATTATCACTAAACCATCGGATAGCTTTGATCCCATCTATGGTCATAGGCACTTTTACTACGATATTGGGATGCAGATCTGCCAATTCTTGACCTTCTTTGATCATGCCATCATAATCAGTGGCAATAACTTCTGCGCTAATATCGCCGTCTACCAACTCACAAATAGTTCTGTAGTGTGACATTACATTATCGTAACCCACAATACCTTCTTTAGCCATAAGTGACGGATTAGTAGTAACACCATCTAGTATTCCGAGTGCTTGAGCTTCTTTTATTTGCTCCAAGTTAGCAGTATCAACAAAAAATTTCATTAGGGCGAAGATATAGTTTTGGTTGGGGAGTTCTCTATTTTACCACTATAAATTTAAAAACCGAAATGACCATAACACCTCACGTTAGATGCTAAATAATAGAAGGATAATAAAATTGAAGTGTAATTTGAGTTTAAAAAAATGGCTGACATCGCACCGCTACAACCTTTTACCCTTGCTGCATTCCTGCCCTGGGGGAGTTCAAAGGGAGCTGGTCGTGTCAGCCGGCACAAATGTAAGCAGAGATTTAGGTTCAGCAATACATTTATAGTAAATTTTTGAGAGTATTAGCTTAAAAGTGCTCGAACGAAAATAATAGTTGAGTAATTGAATTTTGGCAAAGGCACGTAACGTGCATTACATTTCTAGTGCTAGATACTTTGCGGTATGACCTATGTCACTTTTTATCACATCTTCTGGTGTCCCAGTTACCAGTATTTGACCTCCCGCATTTCCTCCTTCAGGGCCTATGTCAATAATCCAATCTGCTACTTTCACTACGTCCAGATTATGCTCTATAACCAGTACGGTATTACCTAAGTCTACTAAATTTTGAAGAACACCTATTAATTGTTTTATGTCTTCAAAATGAAGTCCCGTAGTAGGTTCGTCCAAAATATAGAATGTTTGTCCGGTACTTATCTTACTTAATTCTGTTGCCAGTTTAACCCGTTGGGCCTCTCCTCCAGAAATCGTAGTACTGCTTTGACCAAGAGTTATATAGCCAAGACCAACATCATTAAGTGCTTTTACTTTTCTATATATGCTTGGTACCGCTTCAAAGAAACCGACAGCTTCTTCTACGGTCATATCGAGCACATCACTAATACTCTTGTTTTTGTACCGTATTTCGAGTGTTTCTCTGTTATATCTTTTCCCTTGACATGTCTCACATTCTACCAGCACATCAGGAAGAAAATTCATTTCTATCACTTTTTGTCCGCCGCCACCGCAGGTTTCACATCTCCCGCCTTTTACATTAAAGCTAAAGCGTCCAGGCTTATAGCCCCTTATTTTTGCCTCACCTATTTCCGAATAAAGTGTTCTAACATCAGAGAAAAACCCAACATAGGTAGCAGGATTACTTCTAGGCGTTCTGCCAATAGGCGACTGATCGATGGTAATTACTTTATCTAAATATTCTAAACCTTTTACTTTATCGTATGGCAAGGGTTTTTTGTTGGAATTGTAAACGTACTCAGAAAGTATAGGATGGAGCGTTTCATTAATCAAACTACTTTTACCGCTGCCTGAAACGCCGGTTACGGCGATCAATTTACCTAAAGGAAACTCTGCTGTTACATTTTTTAAATTATTACCGGTACAACCGCTTAGCACCAACTTCTTCCCTGTCCCCTTTCTCCTTTCAGTGGGGATTTCTATTTTTCGATGCCCTCCTAAATAATCTGATGTCACGGTCCCATTATTTTTGATGTCTTCCCACTTGCCTGCTGCTACAATCTCTCCGCCGTTTTTACCTGCTCCTGGACCAATGTCTACCACAAAGTCACTTTCTAAGATCATATCTCTATCGTGTTCCACTACGATTACAGAATTGCCTATATCTCTTAATTCCTTAAGAGAATTTATAAGTCGCTTATTATCTCGTTGATGTAAACCAATACTGGGTTCATCTAATATATAAAGTACTTCCTCTAGTTGAGATCCTATTTGTGTTGCCAGTCGTATTCGTTGTGCTTCCCCTCCACTTAGTGTTTTTGAAGAATTATTTAATGACAAATAAGAAAGACCTACATCTAATAAAAACTTAACGCGTTCGCGTATTTCTTTTAAAACTTCAACGCCTATGATGAGTTGTCTTTCACTCATAGTAGCTTCTACGGTTGTAAGCCATTCGTAAAGCTCACTTATACTCATATTACTCAGGTTGGCAATATTCAGCTCTCCGATTTTATATGAAAGCGCTTCTTTATTTAGTCTTCCTCCATGGCAAGTGTGACAAGGCACTACGGTCATAAACTCATCCGCCCATCTACTAAGTGTCCCAAAATCTTTTTCAAAATACGCCTCCATAAGCGAAGGGACTATTCCTTTCCATTGGGTTTCATAAACCTGTTTATAACCCGAGCTCCCTTTATATTCAACCTCAAATTTTTCTTCAGAACCGTGAAGAATAATATCTAACACCTCTCTCTCAATCTCAGCTATTGGTTTAGACATATTGAATTTCAACTTTTTGCTCATCGCTTTTAGTTGCGTAAAGGTCCAATTATCTTTAATCTCTCCCAAAGGAGCTAATCCCCCTTTGTTAATACTTAATTTCGGGTTTGGTATAAGATCCTTTTCGAGTACATCAGAAGATGTACCTAATCCGTCGCATGCATTACAGGCGCCGTAGGGTGAGTTAAAAGAAAAAAGATTAGGCTGGGCTTCATTGTAGGAAAGACCTGTTTCCACATCCATCAAATATTTACTAAAGTGGGTAAGTTCTTTGGTCTCAGGATTTAAAATACTAACAACTCCTTTACCCATTTTTATAGCTGATCTCACGGAGTCTGTAACTCTTAGACTGCCTACATCCTCTGGAGAAATACGATCTATTACTAAGTCAATGTCATGGATCTTATATCGATCTAGCTGCATGCCCGGTTCTATATCCATGAGCTCGCCATCCACCCAAACTTTTGTGTAACCTCTTTTTCGATACTGCTCAAAAATTTCTCTGTAATGTCCTTTTCTGCCTTTGATTAAAGGTGCTAGAATCATCATTTTTTGAAGTGCAAACTTCTCATTTACAGCATTAATAATTTCTTGCTCCGTGAAGCTTTTCATCTTATTCCCACTAAGGTAAGAATATGCTTCTCCCGCTCGGGCAAAAAGTAATCTCAAGAAATCGTATACCTCTGTAATAGTCCCCACGGTACTTCGCGGATTTTTGCTTACTGTTTTTTGCTCTATAGCTATGACAGGACTTAACCCTTCGATTTTATCTACATCGGGACGTTTCATATCTCCAACGAATTGACGTGCATAAGCTGAAAAAGTATCCATATACCTACGCTGCCCTTCAGCAAAAATAGTATCGAATGCAAGACTAGACTTGCCGCTACCACTGAGTCCAGTGAAAACTACTAGTTTGTGACGCGGTATCTGTAAATCTATATTCTTAAGATTGTGCTCGCGTGCACCTATTATTTTTATGGAATCTTGCTCGTTGATGATCGTATTTTTTAGAAGTCTGCGAAGGTACTTATTCTTCCGGTATGACGATTAAAGGATTATAAAATAGTTGTGGCATGTATTCAGGCCGAAAACGAATCACATGTTGAGATGATATTTACTTAAATAAAAGTAGCTTTTTGAACAGTAACGTCACGGATGATAGACTTACATCACCACATTTACTATTCTTCCTGGCACCACAATTATCTTCTTGGGTGTTTGACCATCTAACCATTTTTGTACGGTTTCGTCTGCTAATACATTTTTCTCTATTTCTTCTTTGCTCATATCCAGCGGAAACTCCAAGTTGGTTCTTGTTTTACCGTTTATAGAAATGGGGTAAAGCTTGGTGCTTTCCACCAACTTGCTCGCATCATATACCGGCCACTTGGCATCTGCTATAAATCCTTCGTTGCCCAATGCTGACCAAAGCTCTTCCGTGATATGCGGTGCAAAAGGAGCTAATAAAACCAAAATTTGATCCAGTATTTCTTTGCTGCGACAGTTCTGTGCACCTAATTCATTAATGCAAATCATAAACTGAGCCACCGAGGTGTTGAACGAGAAGTTATCGATATCATCGCTGATCTTCTTTATGGTTTTATGCAATGTTTTAACAGACTCTGCGCTTGGCGCTTCATTGTGCCAAATTACGTTTCCATCTAGGTCAAAGAATAAGGCCCACAGTTTTTTCAAAAATCGGTACGTGCCATCTATTCCTTTGGTACTCCATGGCTTACTATCTTCCAGTGGACCAAGAAACATTTCATATAATCTAAGTGTATCTGCACCGTATTCTTCGCATACATCATCGGGGTTTACTACGTTAAACTTAGACTTAGACATTTTTTCAACTTGTGTTTTGAGATGAATAAGATTGTCTTTACTTGCTACTATCGAAAAATCTATCTTCTCAAATCGATTATCCAAGGTTTGAAGCTCTATAAATTTGTCCTGAGATAGTGTAGCATCCTTACTTGCTAAATTTACGGGCACATGCAATTCCACGCCATTAGCTTCTAAAATCATGCTTTCTCCTTGTATCATCCCTTGATTTACCAATTTCTTAAACGGCTCGTCAAATGATATAAATCCTTTATCGAACAAGAATTTTGTCCAAAATCTACTATAGAGTAAATGGCCAGTTGCATGCTCTGTTCCTCCGATATATAAGTCTACTTGATTCCAGTATTCCAAACTTTCTTTCCCGGCAAATTCTGTATTGTTATTGGGATCCATATAGCGAAGAAAATACCAGCTACTACCCGCGTATCCTGGCATGGTATCCGTTTCTCTTCTGCCATTTGCGGTATTAACCCAAGCTTCGTTATTGGCGAGTGGACTCTCTCCTGTTCCTTTTGCTTCATAACTGTCTACAGGAGGCAGCTCCACAGGTAGCTCATTAATTACCGTAGGCAAACCATCTCGATGTATAATGGGGAATGGTTCACCCCAATAACGTTGACGACTGTAACCTGCATCACGCAGCTTATAATTTATTTTTTGAGTACCAAAACCACGCTCTTCCGCCAGCTGTATAATTGCACGTATCCCTTCCTTTACAGTAAGTCGGTCAAAGTTGTCACTGTTCATTAATCGCCCTTCTTTGGCATCGTATGGAAGTTGGATATCGTCATTAGGAACAGAATTAATTGATTCTACAACTTGTATTATTTCCAAATCAAATTTTTGAGCGAAGGCATAATCTCGTTCATCATGAGCAGGAACTGCCATGATTGCACCTGTCCCGTATCCGCTCAAGACATACTCAGAAATATAAATAGGAAGTTTTTTGTGTGTAAATGGGTGAATAGCAAAAGCTCCTGTAAAAACACCACTTACCGTTTTATCCTTTTTACGCTCTAACTCCGATTTATTATTGGCAATCGCCGCATACGCTTCTATATCTGATCTCTGTGCCGCAGTTTTTATCTTTTGAACTAGCTCGTGGTCTGGCGCAAGGACCATAAACGTACAGCCGAAGATTGTATCTGGTCGTGTAGTAAATACCTCAATAGCTTGCGATGTATTCTGATTTGCTCCTTCTGCCTGTTCACTAAAAACCTTAAACTCTATAGATGCACCCTCACTTCGGCCTATCCAATTACGTTGTGTTTCTTTTATACTATCACTCCAGTCTATGCTATTTAGTCCTTCGAGCAATCGGTCTGCATATGCCGTAATTCGGAGGTACCATTGCTTCATTATCTTTTGAGTCACTGGATATCCTCCTCGTTCAGAAAGACCATTTTTAACCTCATCATTAGCCAGTACCGTTCCTAGCTCTTCGCACCAATTAACCGTAGTTTCTTTTTGAAATGCTAACCTGTAGCATTGTAAAACGACCTCTTTTTCTTGCTTTGTTTTGTCTTCCCACTCTTCTGCTGTAAAATTTGCTAATTCATCTCCTGCATGTTGAACGTTTACATTACCTTCATTTTCAAAAATGGTAATAAGCGCATTTATACTTTCTGCTTTATCGGTTTTGGCATTGTACCAAGACTCAAAAAGTTGTATAAAAATCCATTGAGTCCATTTATAATAAGAAGGATCTGTAGTTCTTACTTCTCTGTCCCAATCATAGCAAAATCCTATTCTATTTAACTGCTCTTTGTAGCGCGCCAAATTTTCTTCTGTGGTAATTGCTGGATGTTGGCCCGTTTGAATAGCGTACTGCTCAGCCGGCAAGCCAAATGCATCAAAACCCATCGGGTGAAGTACATTAAACCCATTCAATCTCTTATAACGAGCAACGATATCAGACGCTATATATCCTAGTGGATGCCCAACGTGCAGTCCGGCTCCGCTTGGATACGGAAACATATCTAAAGCATAATATTTAGGTTTACTATGGTCTAAAGTCGTTTTATAAATTTGCTTAGCCGACCATTCTGCTTGCCACTTAGCTTCTAATGATTTAAAATCGTATGAACTCATTAATTTCTATTGAAGAGTGGGCAAATGTAGCAGAACCGAAACTATTTCACGGATATCTTATTGATTTTTGAAATCAATAAAAGCTTTTACCATATTGAGCATAAACACCTAAACACTATCTGTATTTTTCACAGTAAAACTAGAATGATACCACTTCCAAGGATATTCAGCATTTCTTTTTGTTGTTCAAATACATCTTTAGTTTGCCTTACAATAAGTTTCTATCGCCCTCAATATGAGAACTATAGCACAACATTAAACAGAAAAGTAGTTACAAAACATTTTGATGTTATTTTTGCCCTTGATAGCTAAGGCAGCTTTCTTATTACTCGCAACGCCAGTATAGGCAGCAAAACATAATTATTTAATAAAAACACAATGGCAAAAACAAAAAATACATCCACAGAAACAAGCAATACATCAAAAGGACAATTCGTGTTTGGCAAACAAAACTATCAATTATTGCTCGCTTCATTAGCCGTAGTGATCGTTGGATTTGTAATTATGTATGGCAAAGACGGCGATATTTACGACTTTAGAAGAACAACACTTGCTCCTATAGTGGTAATTAGCGGTTTTATACTAGGCATTTTTTCTATTTTCAAGAAAAGCTAAATAATGACTTTAATAGAGTCATTATTGCTGGGTGTCATTCAAGGACTTACCGAATTTTTACCCGTAAGCAGCAGCGGACATATAGAAATAGGCCAGGCAATATTAGGTACTGAAAGCTTAAAAGACCAAGAAGAATTACTAAGTGTTGTATTACATGCGGCTACGGCTTTAGCCACTATTTTTGTTTTTCGTAAAGACATTCTCGCTATCATAATAGGCTTGTTCAGCAAGGATGCTACAGAATCTAGAAAATTCGCTCTTTTTGTATTAGCCTCTATGGTTCCTGCAGCCTTTGTTGGCATTTTTTTCGATGATTTATTGCACCAACTATTTGAAGGTCAACTGATCTTAGTTTGCGCAATGCTATTACTCACTGGGGCATTATTACTCTTTGCAGACAAAGCAAAAACAGAACATACTCAAGAACTTACTTTAGGGAAAGCCATCATAATTGGCATAGCTCAAGCCATTGCCATCTTGCCTGGCATATCGCGCTCAGGAGCTACTATTTCTACCTCTATTTTACTCAACATCGACAAAGCACAAGCAGCACGTTTTTCTTTTTTAATGGTAATCCCACTAATACTAGGAAAAATGGCAAAGGATATTTTAGATGGGAAACTTCATTTAACGGAAGAATTAGTAATGCCGTTTGGTGTGGGATTTATCGCCGCGCTTATCTCTGGAATATTTGCATGCCAATGGATGATTGCCATTGTTAAAAGAAGCAAACTTTCTTATTTTGCCTATTACTGCTGGGCAGTTGGCATCATAGGCTTGGTTTACGCTTTAGTTTAAAACAAACTTCGGCAGCAGAACCATAGCGGGCACATCTACCTCAAACTCCTCTCTACTTTGTAGTTCACAAAAGGTAAAAAAGCCATTCATGGTACCATAGTCACCACTTAACGGACACCAAGATTCATATTCAAATTTTTCACCTGGCTTTAATTTAGGTTGTTGACCAATTACTCCTTCACCTTCTACCTCTCGCTCTCCAAATAACCCATCTGTGATGTACCAATGTCTTCTCAATAGTTGTACCGCATGCGCAGATCTATTTACAATGGTAATATGATAACTAAAAACATAAGACGCACCGCTGAGACGTTGATTAGTTTCGTGCTTGGGAATTGCGATAATTTCAACCGTTTTGGCTATTTCGTTTAAGATACTCACTATTTGATACCTGCAAGTAAACTACAAGCAAAGGAGAAAAACTATTTTTAGCGTGTTAAATATGGTCAAAAAATAAAACATGTAGATCGCACACTATTTATTAGTCCGCTATCATTCGAAAGTAAAAAAAAAACCGTTGCTTTGTTCTGCATTTATGAGCACCTCTTCTAATCTTATAAACAAAGCCGTTGAGCAATTATCTCGTTTCCCGGGAATTGGTCAAAAAAGTGCGTTGCGTATGGCGTTGTATTTACTTAAAAGACCCGATACTGAGGCAATGGAGCTTAGTCAAGCGATTTTGAAAATGCGTACCGAGATTAAATTTTGTGTTAAATGTTATAACATTAGCGATGCTGACATTTGCAATGTTTGTGCTTCTCCTAGTAAAGATTCAAGTATTGTTTGTGTGGTAAAAGATTTTCAAGATGTACTTGCTATTGAAAATACCGGACAATACAACGGACATTTTCATGTTTTAGGTGGCTTAATATCACCCGTAGATGGCATCGGTCCCAGTGATGTGCGAATACCCGAATTATTACAAAGAGCAACAACGGGAGAAATTAAAGAAGCTATCTTAGCACTAAGTAGCACATTAGAAGGAGACACCACCGAATATTATATTGCAAAAAAATTAGGAGAAATCGGGGTAAAAGTGACTACGTTAAGCAAAGGAATTGCCGTAGGCGGAGAGCTAGAGTATGCTGATGAAATGACACTTGCGCGCTCCATCCGTAATAGAGTAAGCTTAGAATCATAGTACACTACTATTTTTTTTAATAATTCTACCCTTATTACCATAAAATCTATAATTATTATAATGTTATTTGCATCGCAAATAGTTATAGTACAAAATTGAAAAACAAATACTCTGATCTAATAGATCAAACTTTTCACTTTCCTACGGAAGAGTTTAAGACTACTGAGGAAGGAGAGCTTCTTTATAGAGACATTCCTTTGATGGATTTAGCCAAAAAATATGGTACTCCTTTCCGATTTAGCTACTTACCTAAGATATCAGAGAATATTCAAAAAGTCAAGTTTTGGTTTGCAGATGCATTTGCAGAGCACAACTATAATGGCTCCTATAACTATTGCTATTGCACCAAAAGTTCACATTACAAATATGTGATAGAAGAAGGTCTTAAAAATGATATTCATTTGGAAACCTCTTCCGCTTTTGACCTGGATCTTATTAAAAAACTTCACAATGAAGGTTTGCTGGGATTAGACCGATTTATTGTTTGTAACGGTTTCAAAACGGACCTGTATATTGATAAAATTATAGAACTTATTGAGATGGGTTTTGAAAACTTACATGTAGTATTAGACAACACACGTGAGTTTCATTTATTAAAAGGAAGAACCGAAAAGAAGATAAAATTGGGCATTCGAATAGCCGCGGAAGAAGAACCTAAATTTGAGTTTTATACCTCAAGATTAGGAATAGGCTATCGGTATATCGTACCCTTTTATGAGGACCTAATTAAGAACGAACCAAACATGGAACTTAAAATGCTCCACTTCTTTATTAATACTGGCATTAGAGATACAGCCTACTATTGGAATGAGCTTCGTAAATGTCTAAATGTATATGCCAAGCTAAAAGCGGTATGCGACACTATAGACTCTCTTAATATAGGAGGAGGATTTCCTATAAAAAGAAACCTAAACTTTAACTATGATTATGCCTATATGATCAAAGAGATTGTAGGACAAATAAAGCAAGAGTGCGGCGATAAAAATGTAAAAGAGCCCCATTTATTCACGGAATTTGGAAGTTATACGGTTGGCGAAAGCGGCGGCACTGTTTATAAAATATTACACCAAAAAAGACAGAACGATAGAGAGCGTTGGAATATGATAGACGGCTCATTTATGACCACATTGCCCGATGCATGGGCCATAAGCGAGCGATTTATTTTACTGCCACTTAATAAATGGAATGAAAGCTACGAGCGCGTTTTATTAGGTGGGTTAACTTGCGATAGTGATGATTACTACAATAGCGAGCAGCACGTAAATGCTATTTATCTCCCAACGGTATACGACGATGACGAGGTTCCTTTGTACATTGGGTTTTTCAACACCGGAGCGTACCAAGAAAGCTTAAGCGGCCAAGGAGGGATTAAACATTGTCTAATCCCCAGCCCTAAAAAAATACTTTTATATAAAGATGCAGATGGCAATATCGTGGACGAACTTTTTGCCGAAGAACAAAATGTAGAAAGTATGATGAAGATTTTGGGTTACTAGTTGCCCCAAAATCGATAATAAGTAACTAACTCCATGTCTCCAAAGAGCAAATCAAAAAGTAACAATTTAACAGACCATTAATGAGCAAACCAATATCCGATTTTATAGATAAGTATTTCCTACACTTTAATGCAGCTGCGCTTGTAGACGCAGCGGATGAGTATAATGCACAACTTGCCAAAGGGAATAAAATGATGGTAACTATAGCTGGAGCTATGAGTACTGCCGAAATGGGAAAAATGCTAGCGGAGATGATTCGTCAAGACAAGATCCATATTATTAGCTGCACCGGCGCAAACTTGGAAGAAGATGTGATGAATCTTGTAGCACACGACCACTATGAGCGTATTCCAAACTACAGAGATTTGACGCCGCAGCAAGAGCAAGAATTACTTGACCGACATCTAAATAGAGTAACAGACACTTGTATTCCTGAAGAAGAAGCATTTAGAAGATTACAAGGTAACATAGAGCGGTTTTGGGGTGAAGCAGAGGCTAAAGGGGAACGCTACCTTCCACATGAATATATGTACCAGATGTTATTAGACGGTTGTCTAAAAGAACATTACCAAATAGATCCAAAAGATAGCTGGGTACTTGCTGCCGCTGAAAAGAACTTACCGATGGTAGTTCCAGGATGGGAAGATAGTACCATGGGTAATATTTTTGCGGGGAATTGTATACAGGGAAACCTAAAGCCAAGTACCATGAAAAGTGGTATTGAATACATGACATTTTTAGCCGATTGGTATACTGACTTTACAAAAGACAAAGGACTTGGATTTTTCCAAATAGGTGGAGGCATTGCAGGGGATTTCCCTATATGCGTAGTGCCTATGCTAGAGCAAGACCTTGAAAGAAGTACACCGCTATGGAGCTACTTCTGCCAAATTAGCGACAGCACCACCAGCTACGGCTCTTATTCTGGTGCAGTCCCTAATGAAAAAATAACATGGGGAAAGTTAGCCGCAGATACACCAAAATTCATCGTAGAAAGCGATGCTACCATTGTAGCTCCTCTAATGTTTGCGAAAGTATTAGGCTGGTAACATTAGACATCCTAATAACTAGCCAAGGTTACTGGTAATTTACAATGCTGGTTTATTATCGCATTAATAAAAATCAATCCCTAAATTTGAACTTTAAAAAGATAAAATGAACACTTGGATTCACATACCTCAAAACTCTGATTTTAGCATACATAATCTTCCTTACGGTATGTTTATGCGTGACAACATACCTAGACCTGGGGTTGCCATAGGCGACAGTATTATTGACCTACATGCCTGCTGTAAGCTTGGACTGTTTGCAGAGTTAGGTTTTGATACCAGTGTTTTTGAGTCTACTGTTCTCAACGAATTTATAGACTGTGGGAAAGATGTATGGAGCCGTTTACGTGAATATCTTACTGTTCAATTGTCTTCAGAGGGAGCTCTTTACGAATTTCGTGAAAAAGCAATTATCACACGTCTAAATGCACAAATGTGCATGCCCGTAAAAATCGGAGATTATACCGATTTTTACAGTAGTATAGAACATGCTACTAATTTAGGAAAGCTTTTTAGACCTGATAGTGAACCGCTTTTACCTAACTGGAGACACATTCCCGTGGGATATCATGGCAGAGCAAGTAGTATTGTGATAAGCGGGACTCCCATTACAAGACCAAGTGGCCAAAGTAAGGCTCCTACTGCAGATGCACCGTCTTTCGGAAAAAGTAAACGCCTAGATATTGAACTTGAAATGGCCTACATTATTGGCAAATCAACTCAATTAGGAAAACCTATTAGCATAGAAAATGCCGAAGATCATATATTTGGTAAGGTAATTTTTAACGATTGGAGTGCTCGAGACATACAAGCTTGGGAGTATGTTCCTCTAGGACCATTCTTAGGTAAAAACTTCGGATCTACTATTTCACCATGGATTGTTACAATGGAAGCATTAGAACCTTTTAGATGTGAGAGTATAAAACAAGAACCGGCGGTACTTCCGTATTTACAGTTTACAGGCAACAAGAATTTTGATATCAATCTTGAAGTAGCTATCGCTCCCGAAGGAGGTGAGGAAACGGTAATTAGCGAGAGTAACTTTAAGTATATGTATTGGAATATGGCTCAACAGCTTGCTCACCATACCGTAAACGGTTGCAACGTAAATGTTGGAGATTTAATGGCTAGTGGCACAATCTCTGGCCGCGACCAAAACAGTTACGGAAGTATGATCGAGATTAGCCAAGGAGGCAAAGAGCCAATGCAACTAAAGAATGGGGAAACCCGAACATTTTTAGAAGATGGCGATACTGTTACCATAAGAGCATTCTGCGAAAAGGACGGTAAACGTGTAGGATTTGGCGAGTGCATTGGTACAATTACACCCTAATTCATAGGCCTAGATTTATTCTTCTTCCTGCTCTTCTTCTACATCGTCCACTTCGGTAAAATCAATGTGAATTTTATCGATATTAGCACTGTCCATCGGGTTATCCAATGAATCTAAAAAGTCAACTTTAGGTTTGTACGCATAGCAACTTAAGTTCACATCATACACTTCTGGCTTCACAAATTTGCCTCTCGTTACTCCTGATTTAGGATCATTTAAGGCTAATTCTAGGTACCTAGCAACAAGAGGAAGCCCAGTCTTGGATCCTTGACCATTGGCTCCTTTAAAATGTATTCTCATATCTCTACCTCCTACCCATGCACCGGTGACTAGATCATGCATTACACATATAAACCACCCGTCTGCATAATCATTGGAGGTTCCTGTTTTACCACCTATCTCATTATCAGCGCAAATACCGTAGCGGTATAAGCCTCTAGATGTTCCACCTGGTTCTTCTACTCCGCCCCTTAAAAAATAAGTCATAGTATATGCATTGGTGTCTGAAAGTACCTTTACTTCCTTTTTATCTTCTCTGTAGTCTTCGAGCATATTACCCTCACTATCTTCTATCGTATTTATCCAACGTGTCTTTTTTAATTTTCCATCATTCACAAACACTCCATATGCTTGTACCATTTCAAAAAGCGAGACATCAGCAGTTCCCAGCGAAATACTTAAATCATCTACAAGTTCACCACTGACACCCATTTGATTAGCTAACTTAATAACGCGTCGAGGGCCGACTTTTTCGGTTAGTTGTACGGCTACAGTATTAATAGATTGTGCCAATGCTTTTCTTAAACTAACTGGCCCATACGTAAATCGTCTATTTGAATTTTTAGGCTCCCAAATTTCCGGTTCACCATCAATTATGGTTTCATATTTCAATGGTACATCGTCCACCGTTGAACAGGCCTCCATCCCATTTTGCAGTGCCGCAGCGTATACAATAGGCTTAAAGCTAGAACCTGGTTGTCTACGAGATTGCCATACATGGTCGTATTTAAAAAAATCCCAATTAGATCCGCCTACCCAAGCTATAACCTCACCCGTTTTTGGTTTTATAGACACTAAGCCGCAATGCATTTGCTGCATTTCAGACTTAATAGAATCCATAGGGGTTATTGTTTTATTCACTTTTTTGCCACCTATAAATATTTCCATATTCGCACTTTGTTTCATAGAGGACATAGCTTCTACCTCTGAGGCGCCGTCGGCGATGGCTGTCTTATAACGCCCTGAGTTCTTTGCATGGCGTATTAGCTCCTTCTCTAATGCACAAAGTTCTCCGTCTTTAAGTCCTTTACGCTGCTTTTCAATCTCTATATCAAACCAAAATTTACCGCCTAAGCTAGCATTAAAATTACCTTGAATTTGAAACATATTTTCAGCTACAGACCGTTCTGCATATTTTTGGGCTTTACTATTAATAGTCGTTGTTATTCTTAATCCATCACGGTATAGGTTAATATCGTTTTCGTCACACCAGGACTTTAATTCTTTGGCTAACGTCATTCTGAAATAAGGCGCCAGCCCGTCATCTTTTACTATTTCTGTAATGTTAAGACGAAGAGGTTTAGAATACAATGCTTCTGTGCGTAAGGTATCTAGAAAACCATATTTATTCATCTGTGAAAGGACTACATTCCTTCGCTCCTTAGCTCTATCAGGATGATTTTTGGGATTGTAATAGCTTGTTCCTTTAAGAATACCCACTAATAATGCAGATTCTTCAATTTTTAAATTTTTAGGCTCTTTGGAAAAATAATACTCCGACGCACTTTTAATTCCATAAGCATTATTGCCATAGCTTACCGTATTAAAGTAGAATGTGAGTATCTCTTGTTTGCTAAAGAAAAACTCCAACTTAAAAGCGGTACTCCATTCCTTTATTTTGGCGATAATTGTTCTTACTCCGGGAATAAACCCTAAAATACCACCTTTTCGGTGACCTCTAGTGTTATATAAATTTTTTGCGAGCTGATTGGTAATTGTACTTCCTCCCCGCTTAGAACCCGAAACCGTAGATGCAGCAGCAGACATAATACCATAAATGTCTAATCCGTGGTGCAAGTAAAATCTGACATCTTCAGTGGCAACTAAGGCATTCACGGTATTACTATCAATCTCTTCAAAGGTAACCGGCGTCCTTTTTTCAACATAGTAAGTACCCATTAAAACCCCATCAGCGGTATATACTTCAGACACCAGCGGCATAGGAGGATTACGCACATCGTTTATCCCTGGCATTTTTCCGTAAAGCCAAAGAAAATTAGTTTCTAAACTAAAGAGAAAAAAGAAAATACACAGGAATAGCGTATATCCCATACTCAGCACTTTCTTCCAAGTACTTAACCCTTTGAACTCTTGATAATTAAATAAAGAAAATGACCACAACTTATTCCAATAAGTTACAGTTGCAGTTACGCCTTGTTTGAGCCAAGATGGTGATTTCTCATACCATACGCTTATCAGTTCTTTCGATTTCAACTTCAAAGAAAATTAGATGGTAAAAGTACGTAAATGCCTACAAATTAATTCAAGGATAAATAAAAATGAATGCGCTGATAAACAAACATTTACACCTTTCTAAATTAAATGATTTTGTCAAAAATATCGTAAAATACGAGTGCAGGAGAACTTACTTATATGTTTTTACTCTTACGTGGTCGTAAGGTACGATCTTTCTTTTCTGGCTCTTGACCGGGCTTAGGCCTAGCTTCTTGTACAGACAGCGGTCTGTCGTTAACCTTACGCTTGTCCATTTTTAAGATCGCCTTTTGTCCCGCGTAATTGCTAGCCATCATTACAAAACCGAAACCCTTTGGCTTTTGATCTGTCATATCTTTTAAAATTTTAACAGACTTAACTTCTCCAAATTCTGAAAAAAGTTCTTGCAATTCTTCTTCGGTTATCTTAAAGTCAATGTTAGAAACAAATAAATTCATCTAGAAATACTTATTGTGGAATATGGTGGATTTGATTTTTAAATTAAGACGATAGTCAATAGAGCTGCAAAAGTATTAATTCTGAAACAATCTAGCATAAACTAAGGTTTCTTATTTTTGCTCTACCTAAATGAAGAAAATAGCCAATTATATAAACGGTAAATTAAGTGCTCCTGCCAGCAATCAATACATTGACAATTACAATCCTGCGACGGGTAGCGTATATTCCCTTATACCTAATTCAGGTGACGAAGATGTTCAATTCGCTATTAAAAGTGCCCGTGAGGCATTTGACAGCTGGTCTTCATTACCCAATGCTAAAAGAGCTAGTTGGCTAGATAAAATAGCTAACGCAATAGAATCTCGAATGGATGAGCTTGCATTGGCAGAAAGCATAGACAACGGAAAGCCTCTTTCTCTGGCAAAATCAGTAGATATCCCCAGAGCACGAGACAATTTTAAGTTTTATGCCACAGCTATTATGCATTATGCCTCAGAAAGTCATCGTACCGGAGATGGTATTATCAATTATACATTGCGTAAGCCTGTCGGTGTGGCGGCTTGTATTTCTCCGTGGAATCTCCCACTTTACTTATTCTCATGGAAAATAGCGCCAGCGCTAGCTGCAGGAAATACGGTGGTTGCAAAGCCTTCAGAAATCACGCCCATGACGGCCTATTTACTTTCCGAAATTTGTGTGGAGATTGGACTTCCAGCTGGCGTTTTGAATATCGTACACGGTTTAGGTGCTACGACCGGCAACGCTATCATTTCTAGCAATGAAATTGACCTCGTTTCCTTCACAGGGGGGACTTCTACTGGGGCTCATATTGCTAAAATTGTAGCACCAAAATTCAAAAAAATGAGCCTTGAATTAGGAGGCAAAAATCCCAATATCATTTTTGATGACTGTGATTTTGACAAAGCGCTAAAAACTACCGTACACAGTTCGTTTGAAAATCAAGGACAAATATGTTTATGCGGATCTAGAATTTTAGTGCAACGTGGCATTTACGAAAAGTTTAAAAATGCATTTGTGGAGCAAGTTGGTAATATGAGAATAGGCAACCCGTTGAATGAGGATAGCCAGCTAGGAGCCATAGTGAGTAAGCCACATTTTGACAAAATTTTAAGTTATATTGAAATAGCTAAGTCTGAAGGAGGAAAAATATTAACTGGGGGTATACCCATTTCTTTGGCAGACGACAATAAGGATGGTTGGTTTATCGCCCCTACGATTATCGAAGGGTTAGATCAACAATGCAGAACAAATCAAGAAGAAATTTTTGGGCCTATAGTCACCATCCAACCTTTTGACACCATTGAGGAGGCTCTAGAACTGGCTAATTCAACAGAATATGGTCTTGCAGCAACCATTTGGACCTCTAACCTAAGTACGGCTCATCATTTAGCAGATAAAATAAAGAGCGGGATAGTATGGGTAAATTGCTGGTTACTCAGAGACTTACGCACGCCATTTGGTGGTATGAAAAATAGCGGTGTAGGTAGAGAAGGCGGCTGGGAAGCCTTAAATTTCTTCACAGAACCAAAGAATGTGTGTATTAAATTTTAATTAGCTGAGTATAGTTACTCATTAAGAAATTAAATCATAAAAAGAGGGGGCTTTGCAAATGCAAAGCCCCCTTCTGTTTTTATTTTTATCAGGCAGAATAACTACCTAACAAAGTATTAATAGTCGTCCTCTAAGAATCCCGTTCTTCTGTGACCAGCAAATTCATAATCTGTTCCTGGATCATCTCCAAACTCAGCTCTTATGTATATACTATCAACCATTACACCCGTTTTCGAATGACCTGCCCCCGATATTACTTTACCTTCTTTAACATTGATGGTATAGTAACCTTCAAGATTCTGAGTTACAGAATCGATAGGGTCGATGCTCTCATCTCTAATAACATCTAATGTGTCATAAGAATACATAGGAGCCTCTAGATTTTCAAAGGTGCCAGAAAAACTAGTTGCACCCGGAGCTGCACTTATTTTTCCTTTCATCGGCCATATATGTCCATGATCATCCAACCAAATTGAGCCGTCTTCGGCTGCAGTATTGTAGGTACTGATCAATTGATGTCCAAGAGAAGCGAAAACTTCTCCGTCAATCCCTGTTTCTACGTACCACTCACCTGCTAGATCACTGCCATTCAATAATTCTGTCTCATACTCTTTTTGGCAAGAAATCGCTGATATTGCCATTATGCCAAAGATTATATATTTACTTTTCATACAATTCTATTTTTTAAAGTTCGACTTGTGTTAATTCTACCTCAAAAGAATAGCCAAAAGACCACTCTGATGTTAAAACCATCTTTTTACTTGCTGGGTCTACAGTTAATGTTGCGTCAGTGACTTTGCCACCAAAACCATCATTGCTGAAGTCAGTTATTGTAAAATCATTAGCAGCTATATCATTAGCTGTAACTTTACATCCGCCGCTTTTGTAGCCTAAACCGTAATTTGTTCCGATTTCATAATAACCGCCAAAACCACATGAGAACTCATATGTTCCATCATCATTTTTCCAAACAAGAACATATTTAAGATTTGAAAATTTCAATGCTCCATTTCTTACAATTTTAGATGTGTATAGTCCTTCGATACTCTTAACCATATCTCCTGTTTTAACTACATATACACGTCTGTTTGATGTACCGTCAAAACCATCAACATTAGTAGCTGTGTAGGTGATATCATAACGATCTGCTCTTGAAACATCTAAAGTAGATCCCCCTCTGTAAACACCATTTGCTGTTGTTTCAACTGGTATAGTCGCTCCATTCTCTGTAGCAGATACTCCTGGATCTGTAAATGATCCGCCTTCTGCAACAAAAACAACAGGTGCACCACTAACCTCTATCAAGGGATAATTAGTCACTTTTGATAATCCTGCTGTTGTTTCTTTTTCGCAAGCAGAAAAAATAAAGAGTGCTAGCCCTAAAATTATTAATTTATTTTTTTTCATGATTTTTTACTTTTATTTATTTTTACTTTCTATCCCACCAAACTTTGGCGGCAATTCCTGTTGAAGCAGGAGCTTTTGCATTTCTAGAAACCTCTACATCCGGCACATCTAGTCTACGAGGTGTATTATAGCCCGTGAGCGTAGAAGCATAAGATAAGGTTCGCTCTCCAATTGCACCTTCTGTACCTTTTGCAGCCGAAGATAATGGCGGATACTGAGTTCTATTCATTTCAAAGAATGCCTCTAAATTTTGCTGATTGGCCATTGAAACCCATTTCTGCATCATTATCTGACCGATTTTATCTTCCTCTGATCCAGCGTCATTCCATTCATATGCACCACCAGAAGCATATAAACTTGAGCCATCTCCTAAACCGTGAGATGCAAAAGAAGCATCTATACCAGCCTCATACTCGCCTTGAGCACCTGAAGCACCAGAGTATCTAACTAAAGCTTCTGCTTTCAAGAAATGTAATTCAGACATGGTCATAAAGTATACCGGTGTAAGCGCAGTAATCAAGGGTTTAGATAATTCTCCATTAGGAATATCTCTATTTGCGTAATCACCTTGTGGCTTAGCCTTGTGGCCTGATGATCCAGGAGTATATATTTCATCTACACGAGGGTCTTCTGAATCCAAAAGATAACTAAGTAAAGTATTACTAGCTCTTCCATTAACATCACCTAATCTATCAACTTGTACCTCAAAGTAAGGATTACGTTTACCTTGCTCAGAAGTCCATGATGAAAAAGCTGCATCAGACGTAATAAAATTATCTTCTGAAAGAAGGGCCATTATCTCTGTGCCTTTAGGGCTCGCTGTATATGATTGTCTCATATACATTTTAAGCTTCAAAGTATTTGCAAAACCAATCCACTGAGACATGTCACCATTAAAAATCATATCCGCTGAGGATAGATCATCCGCAGAAGGATTTGCTTCATACGCTGCTACCGAGGCATCTATTTCAGCGATTAACGCCTTGTATACATCCTCTCCGTTATCAAACTTAGGTTTTGTATTGTCACCTCCAGCTAGCGCTTCAGAATACGGTATCTTATCGTATAAATCTGAAAGCATTTGAAAGGTATATGCTTCACATAATGTTGCCACTAAAGCATAACTTGTAGCTCCACTTGCATTGGCTTCATTTTTAATGTTTCGCAAATTTACTAGTGCACCTGTGTATACTTCTGACCATTCACCATCGAAAAAATCAGTTGAAACAACGTAAGCATCAAAATCCTCATACTGACCTGCGTCAGGACTTTGTGTATAATACTGAGACCAGAATCCACCTAAATTATGGAATGAACCACCGAAAGTGGCTGCCATCGATGCTTGAGCACCTGGAAGCGATAGCTGCATAGAAACAGCTCTTACTTTATCTTCATTCTCGTTAACATCTAAAAACTTTTCGCAACCATAGGTCGAAGCTAATAGTGCAACAAAAATCATTTTATATATATTCTTCATGTTTTTATTACTATTATTATTAAAGTGTGAATCTTAAAGCAAAACCATATGATCTTGTTGTAGGGCTTGCACTAAACTCTCCATATTCTGCACCAATACCGTTACCAAAAGTGGTCACCTCTGGATCTATGTACTGATTATCAACAGGAGTCCAAAGTATTAAATTTCTACCTATAAGACTTATTGACATACCTTCAAATGGCATTTTCTCCATAGTCTTGCTAGGCAAGTTATAAGTTAGAGCAAGTTCTCTAAGTTTAACAAATGATTTATCAATCACGTTAGATCGATCAAATGCATCCGCTCTATGGTAATCATCCATATGCGCAGGATCTACTGCAGTAGTATTCTCTTCGTAAGTAAAAGTACCATCACCATTATCTATTTTCACAACAGAATTTGGCACAATAAATGGCTTTCTATCATTATAACTAGTGGTTACTGAGTTTCCTGTAAAATGCAATATATCTGCTGTTCTAGAGAACATTAATCCTCCTTTTCGAGCATCAAATAACAAATTTAGATTAAACGCCTTATAACGCAATCTAGTGCCTGCACCCAACATATAACCTATTTGCGAGTTACCGTAATCCGCTTTTTGTGTGGAAGCTACAGGTACACCATTTGCATCCACTACAACCTGGCCAGTTGGAGAAGTTTCAGGAACACTACCTTCAAATACTCCAATTGGATTACCATTCTTAGCCATAAAAGCAACTGTTGATAAACCACCCAAAGATATATCTTCTTCTAGTCCAACAACCTCATTCAAGTTCTTAGAAAAGTTTGCATATACATCCCAGTTTAATCCTTTCTCATTTTTAAGAATTTTGTATGACCCAACGATCTCTATACCCTTATTGGTTATATCAGCAAAGTTTGATATTTGACGAGTTCCTCCCGCTGAAGGAGCAACTGCTTGAAATAAAATCATATTGTCCGTTAATCTACTATAAACTGTAAGGTCTATACCTAATCGTGAATCAATAGCTCTTAAATCTAATCCTAACTCCCACTCCTTATTTCTTTCTACTGCTAAGGTTGGATTTGATAAGTTGTTATCTATGCCGAAAGAGTTAACTCCATCAAGCGGGAAGTTAATCGTTCTAAACGGCATATAAATACTAGACTGACTGTAGTATCTGTCAAAAGAATATAATGGAGCGTCGTTTGCTGTAACCCCGTAACCAAGTCTTACTTTGGCAAAATCTATGAATTTAGGAAGCTTAAGACCATCCGAAATTACGTAACTTAAGTTTGCAGAAGGATAGTAATATGAGCTATTTTCAACAGGTAAAGTTGACGACTGATCTCTTCTAAGTGAAACATTCAAGAAAGCCATGTCTTTGTAACCTAAGTTAGCAAGTCCAAAAAAGTTCACTTGTCTTCTTAGCGTATTTGACTCCGCTATTGTAGGTGCGTTTGGACTATTCTGAACGTTATAGAATCCAGGAATATCTAATGCATCTACAGAAGTAAATAAACTATTAGAAGATCTACTGTTTATGTTCATACCTCCTGAAAGATCAAAAGAAACTAGTGGATTGATTTCTTTCTTCCATGTAATTAATGCATCGTTATTAAACTCTTGTGTTCCAGAAGCTTGTTCAGAGACAAATCCAGGATCATCTACAGAACCTCCATTTACACCTTGTGGTAAAAGAATAGCTCTGTGGTTATGTATATTGTTGGTATTAAAGTCATATCCTAGTCTATATAAAACTTTAATGTTTTCCTTAATATCATAAGTAGTCTGAATATTACCATAAATTTTACGACCATTAAAATCATTACCATTTTCATTCAGAACATAATAAGGATTAGTAACACCATAAGCAGTAAAATAATCTTCTGGATTGTAGAATTTATCATTATAGTTTAACATGTCCACGATACTCATATTTCTTGGAGTTTGCATCATGTTATTATAAGTTCCTTGTCCTCCTTGTCCTGTAGGCACAAATTTACCTTCAGTCATCGAAACATTTACACCTCCAGAAACCGAAAGCTTATCCTTTTTAGTCTGAGCCTTTAATGATATGGTATTTCTATTATTGATATCAACCGCTCCAGGATAAATTCCGTCTGCGTTTACATTAGAAAAAGAAGCATAAAAACTGCTAGCACCATTATTACCAGAAACCCCAACACTATTGTTAAGAGTTACTCCTCTTTCGAAGAAATCTTTAACATTATTATCTAATGCTGAATAAGGAGCCAATAGTTGAGAATTATCAACTACTCTTCCGTATACGCGGTCTCTACCGTCAAACTCTGGTCCCCAAGAACCATTCTCGTCTAACCAGTGATTATTGTCCCAACCTTGACCAAATTGATTTTGGAATTCTGGCATTCTAAGAACACTGCTAAAAGTAGCAGATCCATTGTACTCTACTCCAAGCCCCTTCTTTGCTGATGAGTTAGACCCATTCTTTGTGGTAATCATTATAACACCATTTGCACCTCGAGAACCGTACAGAGCTGTAGCAGCACTACTTTTAAGTACTTCCATACTTTCAATATCGTTTGGATTAATTGTGTTCAAGCCATTACCAAAGTCAAATCCTCCATTTAAAGAAGTTGAATTGGTAGAATTATTTGCAATCGGCACACCGTCTACAACAATTAATGGCTGAGTTCCCTGAGAAATCGAATGAATACCACGAATAAAGATTCTAGTAGACGCCCCTGGATCACTTGAAGCTGCACTGATTTGAACACCAGCTATTTTTCCTTGCAATCCATTAATTGGTGAACCCAAGCCTGTTTCGTTAATATCAACAGACTTAACAGACGCTACCGAATAACCAAGAGAGCGCTTGCTACGCACAATACCTTGTGCAGTAACAACTACTGCTCCTAAATCTTGATCACCAGTCTCCATCTTAATGGTAATACTGTTGGAAGCACCAAGGGTAACATCTTGATCTGCCATGCCGATAAAACTAACTTGGAGAACAGGTGCTGCCGTGGTTATTTTGATACTGAAACGACCATCGGTGCCAGATATGGCTCCATTAGTTGTTCCTTTTTCCTTAATCACCGCCCCAGTAATAGGCTGCGATTTTGAATCTGTAACCATCCCGGTAACAGATCGAGTTTGAGCGTGTGCTACTACTGCAAAAAGCAGCAACGCACTAACCCCTAGAAATTTGATTAATAGTTTCTTCATTAACTTAGCTTTTAGAAATAAAGTCGCAAGATATAATAATATTTCAATAACATACAAGTAATTTCAAGTTCACAATACGATTTTTTTTTTAAAAACCCAATTTAGTAACTGGTTGACTACTTTCTGAACAGGATAATTATATTCAATTGTTAAGAAGTGGAAAACAACACTATATAAAATCGTAATCTTGTTCCTTCATCTTTATCTTTGCTACCAGTATATGGATTTAACTTACAATACACAACAAGAACAAATAAAGCTAACGGAATACGGCCGAGGAGTGCAAGAAATGGTTGCACACCTTAAACTGGAGAAAGATCGCGATAAAAGAAATGTGTTAGCTCATACTGTTTTTAGAGTAATGGTCAACCTTAATCCAGAATTAAAAAACCAAACAAATTACGAACAGACTGTTTGGGACCACATGCACGAAATAGCTGACTACGAGCTTGATATAGATAATGATTTCCCTACTCCTCAGCCAGCAGCAAAAGCAGTTAAGCCTGAGCATCTTGGTTACAAAGACGTTTTGAGTAAATACCGATATTATGGTCGCAATCTCATTGACATGATTGACGGAGCTAAAGATATGGAAGAAGGTGATTTGAAAAAGATGTACATTAACTACATCGCATCATTCATGGTTAATTCGTCTAAAGCATGGAATGAAGAAGACCTTACCCCTACTCAAGTTATTCAACATCTGGCAGATTTATCTAACGGAATGTTACAAATAAGTGCAGACTCACTCGATATACACCTTGAGACTATTGTTAAAAAGTCCTCCTACACCAACAATAGAAATAAGAATAATAAAAATAAGAAGAAACCGTTCAACCCAAAATACAAAAAAAGATAAATGGGAACTTTTACCATAGAAGGTGGCCACAAATTAAAAGGCACACTCACTCCTCAAGGAGCTAAAAATGAAGCATTACAAATACTTGCTGCAGTCTTATTAACTGCAGACGAAGTGGAATTGCACAATATCCCTGAAATTAGAGATATCCTCAGAATGATTGAGCTACTCAAAGGTCTGGGCGTAAAAGTAGAACACAAGGCTAAAGGAAATTGGGTTTTTAAAGCAGATGAAATAGATCTGGACTATTTTCACACCGATGAATTTAAAACGAAGGGTGCTGCAATACGTGGATCTATAATGATTATTGGTCCATTGTTAGCTCGCTTCGGTATCGGATACATCCCAAGTCCGGGTGGCGATAAAATAGGTAGACGAAGACTAGACACTCACTTTATAGGTTTTGAAAGCCTAGGAGCAGAGTTTATCTACAATAAAGATACCGGATTTTATAAGGTTGAAGGTAAAAACCTACGTGGCTCTTATATGCTATTGGAAGAAGCTTCTGTAACAGGCACAGCCAATATTCTGATGGCAGCCGTCATGGCTAAAGGTACCACCACCATCTATAATGCCGCCTGTGAACCTTACTTGCAACAGTTATGCAAGATGATAAACTCCATGGGAGGTAAAATCTCTGGAGTAGGCAGTAACTTATTGGTTATTGAAGGCGTTAGCGAACTGGCAGGATGTGCTCATACCATACTCCCAGACATGATAGAGATAGGCTCTTTTATTAGTTTGGCTGCACTAACCCAATCAGAAATAACCATTGAAAAATGCAGAGTAGATCAATTAGGTATTATCCCTAAAGTATTCAAAAAACTTGGCGTTCAATTTATAATCAAAGACGACGATATCATAATACCAGAAAATAAACATTATGAAATAGATAGTTTTATTGACGGGAGCATGATGACAATCTCAGATGCAACATGGCCTGGTTTATCTCCAGATTTACTTAGTGTAATACTCGTAATGTGCACACAAGCGAAAGGGAATGTACTCATACACCAAAAAATGTTTGAGAGTCGCTTATTTTTTGTAGATAATCTAATCGATATGGGAGCGCAAATAATATTATGTGACCCGCATAGAGCTACTGTAATGGGACTAGACAGAAGAATTCCCTTAAAAGCAACCACTATGTCATCTCCAGATATTAGAGCTGGAGTTTCCTTACTCATCGCCGCTATGAGTGCAGAAGGGAAAAGTACAATTCACAATATTGAGCAAATAGATAGAGGATATCAAGACATAGAAACCCGTTTAAATGCCATAGGAGCAAGAATTACGCGATCTTAAAAAATGAAAACCTTAAATGTATTTGGCATTACTTTACTTTTGGTGATAATCACTGCATTTAAATCAAACTTTAACGTCATTCATCCCGCCATTGGAGAGAAAGCTCCTGATATTGAACTGAGAAATAGCGAAGGTAAACTAACTAAACTGAGCAGCTTGAAAGGCAAAGTGGTCCTCATTGATTTTTGGGCAAGTTGGTGCAACCCCTGCCGCATCGAAAATCAACACATTCGTAAGACTTATGATCAATTTAAAGACGCTACCTTTAAAATTGGGAACGGATTTGAAGTGTACAGTGTGAGCTTAGATTCCGACTCGTCTATTTGGCAAAAGGCTATTAAAAACGATAGAATGAATTGGAGTGCTCATGTATCTGATTTTAAAAAATGGGACAGTCCAGTAGTTGAGTTATATAATTTTCGTTTTTTGCCCCATAACCTACTTATTGACTCTGCCGGGACCATCATGGCTAAAAACATAATGGGACACGATCTTGAAAAAACCCTTGCCGCATATTTGGCAGACTAATTGGTGTCAATCTGACACAATAGGATGTGGCAATACTTTTGCAAAACCGTAAAGCGCACAAGCACATTTAGAATGATGTCAGAAGAGAACAAAGAGCAAGAAGAAATAGTAGAAAATACTACAGAAGAGACAACGCAAAAATCTGAAAATGATACCGTTGAACCCCAAGAACCAACAGCTGAAGAGAAAATTATTGAGCTTAATGATAAATATTTAAGACTTTATTCTGAGTTTGATAATTACCGAAAACGCACCTCTAAAGAGCGTATTGAATTATTTAAAACCGCTGGACAAGATATTATGACAGACCTTGTTCCTATCATGGATGATTTTGAACGTGCCTTACAAAATATGGATAAAAAAGGGGATGTGAAAACCATTCGTCAAGGTGTCGATTTGGTCTTTAATAAATTTAAAAGCACATTAGAATCTAAGGGACTTAAATCATTCAAATCTATAGATCAAGATTTTGATCCAGAAATACATGAAGCAATTACCAGAATACCTGCACCCAATAAAAAACAAATTGGTAAGGTAGTGGATGAGGTTGAAAAAGGCTACATGCTGAATGACAAAGTAATAAGATACGCTAAAGTAGTAGTAGGACAATAATGGCTAAAAGAGATTTTTACGACATACTAGGAGTAACCAAAAGTGCGAGTGCTGAAGAAATAAAAAAGGCATATCGTAAAAAAGCCATTCAATTTCACCCAGATAAAAACCCGGGTGATAAAGCGGCCGAAGATAAATTCAAAGAAGCTGCCGAAGCTTATGAAATACTAAGTAACGCTGACAAAAAACAACGTTATGACCAATATGGACATGCTGGAGTAGACGGTCAAGGTGGCTTTGGCGGAGGAGGCATGAACATGGATGATATTTTTAGTCATTTTGGAGATGTTTTTGGTGGTCGTGGCGGCAGTCCATTTGAAAGCTTTTTTGGCGGTGGCGGAGGTGGAAGAAGCGGCGGCAGACAGGCTGTTGGTTCTAACATTCGTATCAAGTTAAAACTAAGTTTAGAAGACGTTACCAGTGGCGTAGAAAAGAAAATAAAGTACAAAAAGAAGGTTGTTGCCAAAGGTGTGACATTTGACAATTGCGCTACTTGTGGTGGTCGCGGTCAAGTAACTCGTGTTCAAAACACCTTCTTAGGTCAAATGCAGACCGCAAGCCCCTGCCCTACGTGTAGAGGAATGGGTAAAAAGATAAAAAATGTTCCTGCCGGCGCAGATGCAATGGGTTTAATAACCGAAGAAGTTACCACATCTATTCAAATTCCTGCAGGAGTGGCAGACGGCATGCAACTCAATGTGCAAGGTCGTGGTAATGAAATGCCAGGAGGTGTAGCAGGCGACCTCATCGTATTGGTAGAAGAAGCAAAACACGAGAGTCTTGAGCGAGATGGAAATAATATTGTTTATAACCTTCATATTAGCTTCCCGCAAGCGGTTTTAGGTGCCGATGTAGAAGTACCAACCGTAAGTGGTAAAGCGCGTATTAAAATTGAACCAGGAACGGCAAGTGGAAAAGTACTCAGATTACGTGGCAAAGGAATACCTGACGTCAATGGTTATGCAACCGGCGATCAGCTTATTTACGTAGATGTTTTCACCCCTAAAAAACTAAGTAATGACGAAAAAGCTATGATGAAACAGCTGCTTGAATCAGAGAATTTTATCCCTGACCCAAGCAAAGAGCGCGGCTTTTTTGACAAAATGAAGGATATCTTTAATTAGAGTCTACTTTTAAATGCACCTAAAAATCACATTCACCAATGTGATTTTTTTTTCCTATAATTTAACGGAACTTTGCCGTATTCATGCTTACTACAGAATCATCTAGCCGTCACGACGATTTAGATCAAAAATCAACCTTGGAACTTCTTCAAGGGATGAATCAAGAAGACAAAACGGTTCCATTAGCCATTGAGCAAGAATTGGCTAGCATACAAGCTTTGATAGACGCAGCATATGTTAAAATGCTGAATGGCGGCAGATTATTTTATTTGGGCAGTGGCACAAGCGGCCGGCTAGGTATAGTAGATGCAAGTGAGTGCCCTCCAACATACGGAGTGCCCCAAGGACTCGTAATTGGCATTATTGCCGGAGGCGATCCAGCCATAAGACAAGCAGTAGAAAATGCGGAGGACGATCCGCTCCAAGGCTGGTATGACTTACAAACCCATTCCATTAGTAAACGTGATTTTGTAATAGGTATAAGTGCCAGTGGCGGAGCACCTTACGTGACAGGAGCATTGGAGCAATGTGTGGCTAACAGCGTTTCTTGCGGCGCTATAGCGTGTAACACAGACAGCAAAATAGGCCAAATCGCAGATTATAAAATAGAAGCAGTTGTAGGCCCTGAATTCGTAACCGGAAGTACACGCATGAAAAGTGGTACTGCCCAAAAACTAATACTAAACATGATAAGCACCAGCCTAATGATCAAGCTTGGTCACGTACAAGGCAACAGTATGGTCGATATGCAGCTGAGCAACAAGAAACTTGTACTGCGAGGTACTCGAATGATAATGGAGCAAACCGGGTTAGATGATTTTACTGCACAGGAGCTTCTCTTAAAACACGGAAGTGTCAGAAAAGCAGTGGAAGCCGCAGAAAATTGGTAGCTTTCATAGATTTGAATTTAAAACGAAAATAATTACCTGGTCATTACTAGTTAGTATTGTTTTATCCTCTTGTTGTGATGATTGTGCGGATTACCCTTCTGTACATATATTGCAAATAGATACCTCGCTGCAAAGTGGATTTAGTTCTTCTGAAATAGGAAATTTAGTCTTAGTTACACATCGAACTAATGCTGCAAAAGATACACAACCGCTCTATATGAATCCAAGCAAGATCTCACTATCGTATGGCGCAATAGGTGCTTGGCAGCTTAACCTTAACGAAAATTCAACTAATTCTCACTACGAAGTAGTATGGGATGATTCTGTCATTGCCCTTCTCGAAGAGCCCTTGTTCATTAATACAACAGGGAAAGGAATATGTTCTTGTGATGAGACAGAACTAAGCTCTGTTCACCTTAATGGAGTGCTTAAAAGCAGGGATGAACTTCCCGTACTCATTTATAAAAAGTAGGTATTTTACCAATAGGATGTTAATTTTATGCTGAAGTAATCGAAACTTAAACTTAATTACTTTTGCACCAGTGGAAAATATGATAACCATACACGTCACAGATTTAGACGGGGTAACGCACAGCATCTTGGCTCCTACCGACATGGGATTCAATGTAATGGAGGCTATACGAGCAAATGAATTGCCTATCAAGGCTACGTGTGGCGGAATGGCCATGTGCGCAACTTGCAATTGCACGGTAAAAAGCGATCACCATTTGCCCGAAATGAGCGAGGATGAAGAAGCAATGTTAGACGAAGCATTTGTGTTGGATATACCAGGCAGCAGGTTAATGTGTCAAATCTTCGTTTCACAAGCTATTGACGGACTCGAAATCCAAATGGGTGAATTGACCGGAGAATAATACCATGCAAACGGTTCAAATTAGAGAAGCTTCGGTTGAAGATATTCAGCAAATTCTGGACATTTACAATCATTACATTCAACATACCGTAATCACTTTTGATATAGAGGCTTATTCTTATGAGCAAATGTCGAACAAGATATCACTGCTTCAAAAAGATTACCCAGTACTTGTGGCACACCAAGATGACCATATCGTAGGATATGCATACGCTTCCGCATGGAAAACGAAAACGGCCTATAAGCACAGCGCAGAGACTACTATATATATACACCCCGATTATCACGGAAAAGGAATTGGTTTGCGACTCTATAATGCATTATTGACATCCTTACCTCTTTTTGAAATTGTGAATGCCATAGCATGTATTACTATACCCAACGACGGCAGCATCCGATTACATGAAAAACTAGGTTTTTTCAAGATAGGGAAGTTTGACAAAGTAGGATTTAAACATGCGCAATGGATAGATGTTGAATACTGGCAAAAACAAGTTTAAAATGACCTACCGAATCGAGCTTAAAAATGCATTTTTAAGAAACTTTCATATTTTCTTTTGAAATATTTGAAAAATAAGTACAAAAAGGTACATTTGCAGCCCGAAATTTTCGAGGTAATAACATAACAAAGTGGATACATTATCATACAAAACCATCTCAGCTAACGCTAAAACTGTAGACAAACAGTGGGTTGTAGTTGACGCAGAAGGAAAAACATTAGGTCGTTTTTGTTCTGAAGTAGCAAAAGTACTTAGAGGCAAAAACAAGACTAGTTTCACACCACACGTAGATTGTGGCGACAATGTAATTGTTCTAAACGCAGAGAAAATTACCATGACTGGTAATAAATTGAACGTTAAAGAATATCAAAACTTCAGTGGATATCCTGGAGGTCGTCGTGTTGAAATAGCTAAAGATTTATTAGCTAGAAAACCAAAAGATCTTATTGAAAGAGGTGTTCGTGGCATGTTACCGAAAAACAGACTTGGAAGAAAATTATTTACAAACATGCATGTGTTTGTAGGTTCTGAGCATCCTCATGAGGCTCAAAAACCAACCAAATTAGACATTTAATTATATGGACGTTATAAATACAATTGGGAGAAGAAAAGCATCAGTAGCTCGTGTATACATGAGTGAAGGTAAAGGTACTATTACGGTAAATAACAGACCGTTAGAAAAGTACTTTGCTTCTCCAGAGTCATGGTACTATGTTAATTTACCGTTGCAAACTTGCAACATGGAAGGTAAATATGACATAAAGGTAAACGTAGATGGTGGTGGAACTACCGGTCAAGCAGATGCTATCAAACTTGCTATTGCAAGGGCTTTAGTGAAATCTGATGCCGATTTGAAACCAGCATTAAAAGCAAAAGGTTTAATGACAAGAGATTCTCGTTCTGTTGAGCGTAAGAAACCAGGTCAACCAAAAGCAAGAAAGAAAACACAATTCAGTAAACGTTAAGACCATGGCAGTAAGTACAGAAAAATTATTAGAAGCAGGTGTACACTTTGGTCACCTTACCAGTAAATGGAATCCAAAAATGGCACCTTATATCTTTATGGAGCAAAATGGTATTCACATTATTGATCTTAACAAAACTTCAGCAAAGTTAGAAGAAGCTAAACAAGCCATTGCCAATATCGCCAAAACAGGACGTAAAGTAATGTATGTAGCTACTAAAAAACAAGCTAAAGAAATATTGGAAGAGAACGCCAAAAGAGTAAATATGCCTTTCGTAAGCCAAAGATGGTTGGGTGGTATGTTAACTAATTTTGCTACCGTACGTAAGTCTATCAAAAAAATGCAATCTATCGAAAAAATGAAAAGCGATGGAACTTTCTTAAATATGAATAAGAAAGAGCGTTTGATGAAATCTCGTGATCAAGAAAAATTGGAGCGTGTATTAGGCGGTATCGAAGACTTGAACAGAATTCCTTCTGCACTTTTCATTGTAGATATCAAAAGAGAGCATATTGCAGTTAAAGAAGCTCAAAAGCTAAATATTCCCATATTTGCTATTGTAGATACCAATTCTGATCCTACTAAAGTGGATTTCCCAATCCCAGGAAACGATGACTCTGCAAAATCACTTCACATCCTTATCACTGAAATTACCGATGCTATCGCTTCTGGTTTGGCCGAAAGGAACCAAGCTAAAGAACAAGCTCAAAAAGATAGTGAGATAGATGCAGCGGCGATAGAAGCGTCTAAAGCTGAAAAGGAAGAAGCATAGTCTAACAGACTTTTTATTTTAAAACAACACACTCAATAATAGAATAATGACAACTATTACAGCGTCTGTAGTTAACAAACTTAGACAAATGACAGGAGCCGGTATGATGGATTGCAAAAAAGCTTTGCAAGAAGCAGAAGGCGACATCGATGCTGCTATCGATATACTTAGAAAAAGTGGAGCTGCTAAAGCTGCAAAAAGAGCGGATAGAGACGCTGCTGAAGGTCTTTCTATCGCTAAATCTTCTGCTGACAACACCTATGGTATTGTTGTAGAGGTGAATTGTGAAACTGACTTCGTTGCTAAAAATGATGATTTCGTAGCATTCGCAAATAAAATTGCGGATATCGCTTTAGATCAAAAATTTGCAGACAGAGACGCATTACTTGCGACTCCATTTGATGGCAAAACACTTGGTGAAATCCTGATAGACAAAACAGCAGTAATCGGAGAGAAAATAGACGTTTCAAACTACGCACTTGTTTCTTCTGAAGGTGTAGCTGCGTACAACCACGGTGCAAACCGTATAGGTGTATTAGTAGCACTTAACTCAAACGAAGAACCCGCTTTACAAGCTGGTAGAGATTTAGCTATGCAAATAGCTGCTATGAATCCTATCGCTGTGGATGAAACTTCTGTATCTCAAGAGGTGAAAGATAAAGAACTAGAAATAGGAAGAGATATCGCACGTCAAGAAGGTAAACCAGAAGAAATGTTAGATAAAATCGCGCAAGGTAAACTTCAAAGATTCTACAAAGACAATACATTGCTTCACCAAGCATTTGTTAAAGACAGCTCTATGACTGTAGCTGCTTTCTTAAAGACAGTGGATGCTAATCTTATTGTAAAATCATTTACACGATTCCAATTAGGAGCGTAAGTAACTAATTTTGTACTATATAAAAAAAGTCTTCTACTTGAGTAGAAGACTTTTTTTATTTCCATACTTTCTAATTTCAAGTTACATTTGACCCCAAATGAGCGCTTTGCATATACATCCAGAACGTATTGAACAAAAAGGCACCATTCCATTCATCCAAAACACCACACTACCCATGAAATATAAACGAATATTACTCAAACTAAGTGGCGAAGCTTTGCTTGGCGATAAAGAATTTGGTATAGACAGCAGCATACTTGCCATGTATGCTCGTGAAATAAAAGCGGCAGTCGCTCTAGGTATAGAAGTAGCCATCGTAATAGGTGGCGGAAATATTTTCAGAGGGGTAAGCGGTGTAGAAGGCGGGATGAAAGATCGTGCTAATGCAGACTATATGGGTATGTTAGCGACCATGATAAATGCTATGGCATTGCAAGGAGCTTTGGAAAATGAAGGCGTTTACACGCGACTACTGAGTGCTATTAAAATGGAGCAAGTAGCAGAACCTTTTGTACGCAGAAGGGCCATTAGGCACCTGGAAAAAGGGCGTGTGGTAATACTAGGTGCAGGAACAGGAAACCCATACTTTACTACAGACACCGCAGCTAGTCTTAGAGCGGTAGAAATAGAAGCAGATGTTATCCTAAAAGGCACCAGAGTAGATGGTATATACACAGCTGACCCCGAAAAAGACGCAACTGCTACTCGTTTTGATAAACTAAGCTTTACCGAGGCTATCAGCCGCAACCTTAAAGTAATGGATATGACGGCCTTTACCCTTTGTCAAGAAAACAACCTCCCCATTATCGTATTTGATATGAATAAAGCGGGAAATCTTATAGAGGTTGTAAAAGGCGTAGAAGTGGGAACGTTAGTGAGTTAGCTAATCGTTATTAGTTAGTCGTTATTAGCTAATCGTTATTAGTTAATGGGTTCATTTATGATTGAAGAAAGATTGCATTAGTTCTTATCGTATTGGCTAATTATTTAATTCTCACAATGGATCATTCTCACACTGGCTCATTATCGTATTCCTTAAAAACTTACACAACACAATTGCATTGAACGTACTCTTTTACGTACCTTTGTATTATGAAAGTAGTTAATTATACAGATTTACGCCTCAATTTAAAATTTTGGCTTGATACAGTTGTGAACGATGTTGAAGAACTAATTATTAAGCGAAAAGACAACAAAGATCTAGTACTAATTCCCCTAGAAGAGTATAACGCCTTAAAGGAGACAACTTATTTACTCTCTGGTAAAAACAGAGAGGTGCTCCTTAAATCCATTGCCGAAGCCGAGGGAGGAAAAATAGTAGAACAAGACTTAATGGAGGATGAAAATAACCTGGACTAGAACAGCTCGGGAACAATACATTTATTGGCAGCAGATGGATAAACAAAAGCTTAAACGAATAAATGAATTAATCAAACATGTTTTAAGAGAGCCATTTTCAGGGATTGGCAACCCAGAAGCATTAAAACACGATCTTCAGGGATATTGGTCTAGACGAATTGATAGCGAACACCGATTAGTTTATAAATACATCGAAAACCAATTAATTATAGTTTCCTGTAGATATCACTATTAACCGGAGTCCGATTCTTAGGTTTTCTTTTAACAGTTTATATAATTTTTACATTACGCCGAAAAGACTTAGATGGGCTAAGAAAAACCCAATTACTAATTACGAATAACCAACAATTAGAACTTATTCTTCCACATCATGCTTTCTACTGGCTTGATCGTGCGTTTATTATACTTAGCATTTGCTTTCTTGTTGTACATGGTTTCTACATCACCCTCTACTACAAAGTAAATAAGCTGTCCTATCGGCATACCCTTATACACGCGAACCGGTTGAGTTACCGATATTTCAAGTGTCCACGTATTACAAAATCCCACATCTCCTTTGCCTGCCGTTGCATGTATGTCTATACCTAAACGACCTGTACTACTTTTACCTTCTAAAAAAGGTATATGTGCATGCGTTTCGGTATACTCTTCTGTTACCCCTAGATATAAAACTCCAGGTTGTAATTCAAAACCATTGATTGGAATCTCAAAATGCTCAATTTTATTATGCTCACGCGCATCCAACACCCTGTCTGTATAACACGCTAAATGTTTACCCAAGTGCACATCGTAACTATTAGTTCCAAGGTCGCTCCTGTTAAATGGCTCTATTAAAATAGTGCCTTTTTCTATTTCTTCTAAGATTCGTGTATCGCTAAGTATCATTGGTTTTTGATTGCTTCAATTTTAAAGCATTATTTCAACTTTCCAAAGGCAGAGCGAACGGTCATCACTACAACTTACAAACATATTTTCGTCTATCCACTCCACTTTATTTATACAATTGGTATGACCTTGGTATCTGGCAAAGTCTATTACCTTCACTAATTCCAGCTGATCATTCCAGAGTTTTATCGTTTTATCCATGCTCGAGCTTATTAAAATATTATCATTATAACTTACGCTTTTCGCCTGATACTCATGTGCAGCAACTGAATAAACTTCTTTGCCAATAGTCAAGTCCCATGCCCTAATCATGGCATCTCGACCAGTGCTTACCAGCGTATTTTCATCTAAAAATGCCAAAGCAAAAACCGAGTTGGTATGGCCACTAAATGTACGCGTGACCTGCATCGTTTCTTTATTTACCTCATAAATAAGATGATCTGACGCCCCGATGAAATAACTCACTTCCGATTGAATTATACATCTCAAACTTTCGTTTGACACTTGCAACGAATACTGCTCTTTGTCACGTGTGTAGCACAACACCCCGTCTTCACCACCACTAATACTACCCACTATAAAAAAAACGCCCCCTTTGTGCTTTTTCTGTTTACCGACTAAGGTGCTATCAGCGAGATTTACTTTGAATATTTCTCCATTGCGAGAACCCAGTAATAAATGAGTTTCATGCTTAGTCATACTGTAAAACGCTTCCCCGCCTTGCAGTACAAGATGACCATTATCTGGATTATCAATATCCCATTTCACCACATAACCTTCAGCACCTGCAGAGTATATCGTCCGCGTTTTTTTATCAACCACAAAATCATAAATGGAATCTTTATGGCCTTTCAATTGTGCTACCTTTGTAATCTTAATTTCTGGTTTACGTGCCATTACATACGAAGAAACATATAAAGAATGGAATAGTTGCGCTTTGGCTCATAGAAGAATCAAAAGAAGATCTTTGGCAACTGCTACCGTTATCTTGGCATGCTAATTTGGACTTTGAAAAAGTCAATAGGCATAATCTTGCTGCTCGTGTTCTGGCGCATACCGTTTGTCCTGATTTTGATTTTTTAGAAAAAGATGAGTACGGCAAACCATACTTTGACAGTGAAGATCATAAAATATCTATAACTCATGCCGGGAAATACGCTGGATTTATGTTTACCAAAAAACGAGAATGCGGTATTGACATGGAAGAAATAACTGAACGCGTAAGACGTATACAGGGTAAATTCATGCGGCCAGACGAAGAAGCCTTTTTGGCTGACGATCTAAAAGGACTTTACATGCTGTGGTGTGCAAAAGAAGCTTTATATAAATATTACGGCTTTAAAGCATTAGATTTCAAACAACACCTCAAACTTGATTATGCACCACTTAAAGAAAGAGGAACACTTACAGGACATATACATAAGGATGATTACAAGCAGAGCTTAGAACTGGAGTATTCCTTTTTTGATAATTACTTAATATTGCATACCGCCTAATGAGTAAAATAATTTGGATAACAGGTGCCGGCACGGGTATTGGAAAAGCACTAGCATTGGCTTACAATGAGAAAGGCAACACCATCATTCTATCTGGCCGAAAAGAAGACCAATTGAATGAAGTAGCCACCTTACTGTCAAATGCTTACGTACTTCCGCTTGATGTAGTAAATGAAGAAGCTATAACACAAGCTGTGGCAGAAGTGACCGCTAAATTTGGGCGTGTAGACGTTCTAATTAATAATGCAGGAGTAAGTCAACGGGCTCTGGTCACAGAAACCTCTAATGACGTTGGACGTCAATTAATGGAGGTTAATTTTTTTGGTAGCGTTCATTTAACCAAGGCTGTATTACCTCTAATGCTCAAAACTGGCACTGGGAACATAGTTGGAATGAGCAGTGCGGCAGGCAAGTTTGGATTTCCATTGCGATCCTACTATTCCGCCAGTAAGCACGCCCTGCACGGATTTTATGAAGCCCTAGGTCTAGAACTAAAAGACACCCAAATTTACACCACCGTAGTTTGCCCTGGCAGAATAAAAACGGACATTAGTAAAAATGCACTGAAAGGTGACGGTGCTGCCCACGCTCAGATGGACGACGGTCAACTTAATGGTGTAGATGTAGATATTTGTGCAGCTAAAATAAAACAAGGCATACGCAGAAATAAATCAGAAATTTATATCGGTGGTGGTGAAATACTATTGATCTATCTAAAAAGGTATTTCCCGTCTCTTTTTAGATTTATAGCCAAGCGAGTAAACCCAGAGTAGAAAGTCCCTCTTAACGAAAACTTGCCATTGCGTGTACTTAATCTCGCAGTGCAAATAGTTGACTTTTGGTGAAGCTTTAGCCAATACTCTGTCCTGCATTTATACAACTTACTACTTCACTCATTTTTTAAAATTTATTTTTTATTCTAAAAAGATAAAAGTAGGATTGTACCTATTAAAACAATCACTTGAAAAAAATAGCACTCATTTGCTACGCCTTTATCAGTTTCAACTCTTTTGGTCAAAACTATAATACCGATGCTAGCAAATACACTTTTCTCGAAACAAATTACTTTAGTCAATATAGAGTTGGTGCACTGCTTGGTATATCACCTGGTTTTGAGGTTACACCAAGTACACGCCCAGCGTATATAAGTGCAGTTACTATGGTGTCAATCGTAAACATAGGATACAATGCCCGCTTTAATATCAAAGACTTTGATGATAAAGCCTCCATTGCACTTACGGCGCCTGTTGATCTCAGTTTGGGATTAGGTGTTAGTTATCCGAATGACTATGTTAACACAGGCTTTTTGACCTTAGCTTCAGGTCTTTTTATAGATTTTAATTATGGTTACCACTCTACGTACAACAACATTGATAAAAGTGGTTTTACCGTTGGTTTGGGTATGCGTGTATTTAAAACACCATTATTTGGTATTTCTGAAGACCAAGACACCAAATTCCAACGATTGTCTTTTGGCCCAGCAGTAAGAGCCGAACTTAAGTTTGATGACGCAAACAATCTAAACCGTGCGTATTACCTAGAGTTGGGCATCCCAAGCCGCTTTGAATACGAGGGAGAAAAGTATTTATCTAATACATACGTCAATTTTGGTATCAGTAAAATTCTAAATTATTAAGCCATGAGATACCTATTATTCATCATTATAACGTTCCTATTAAACCATGCAAACTGTCAAATTAGTTTGCAGTCTCATGGTGAAATACCTACCGAAATATTTCAATCTTCGTCCGAAAAATTCGCATTAAAGAGAGATCTAATTGTGGACTCATCCTACTTTGAGCCAAGGAAAATAAGACTCGCCCGACTCAAAAACAGCGAACAAGCAACTTACCTTATTGACGCGATTAAAAATAGCGGAGACATCTACATAAACGATGATTACACAAAACTCATAAACGGCATCGCAGATGAATTACTCCGAGATTTACCTGAAATAAGAACAAAGATTCATTTGTACGCATACAAAGCTCCTTATGTAAATGCCTTTTCAACAGATCAAGGAGACATATTTTTTACCGCAGGTTTATTGGCCTATCTTGACAACGAAGCCGAATTGGCTTTTGTAGTGGGCCACGAAATAGTGCATTACATCAAACAACATAATGAGAAAGGCTTTAGCGAACGTATTAAAATAGCCCGCGGCAAAGACCAGTATACAGATCTTACGGTAGACCAGAGTTGGGAAGCAGAGCATCTCTTTTCACAATCCTTAGAACAAGAAGCCGACATCCAAGCACTAGATCTTTATCTTAAAACAACATACGATACATCTGCTATATTTACAGGATTATCAAAGCTAAAAACAGCTGACTTAGGCTATAAGGATACTGCCATAGAAGAATACATTTACAATCTTGCAGACTTCGCTTTACCTGAAGGCTTTTTACCTGATTCTCTTAAAATAAAAAGAAATACCAAAAGAACCGAAAAATACAACACCCATCCTGAGGTTGAAATGCGCCTGGCTTATTGCAAAGACACCATTGCTAGCAGAAATAGCCTTGGAAGTGACGTTTTCAAAAATATAAACGCAAGAAATTTTGAAAAGCTTAAGTACTTGGCTCGAAAAGAACAATTACTGATGCTATTCGATAACCACTATTATGCGAAGGGAATTTACAATGCCTATTTAATGCGTTTAAGAGATCCCGGTAATGAGGAATGGTACAATAAGTATATCTCCCTTGCTATGGTAACGGTATCTGAATTACGTGTAATCAACTATGACATTCCAGAGAAGTCAGCAGAATACAGCGGCTCATTATTTAATGTATGGTATACACTCTATAAGGGACAGAACCTGAATAACATTTTGCTTACCAGTATACATTCCTTTAATACGTTTAAAGAAAGCAGTACAGATTATAACAAAGAAATGGTTATTAGATCACTCGATCTTTTGGTATCCTCAGAATCTAAAACTTGGAAACAATCGGTTAAAAACCAATTTGATAGTGCGAAAACTAGAAATGCAGTAACCAAAGAACTCTTACCAATGTTAAAAGGAATAACCGAAACCGATTTATTTACAAGCGAGTTTAACCAATATTTGCAAAAAAATAGTGATGAAAAAATTGCTAATGATGACACTACGACCCACTCTTTTTCACTTACAGAATTAAAAAATATCGTGATTTACAATCCCTATTATGTAAGAATAGATGAACGTACACAAGGATATATTGACTACTCTGCGACCTATGCAAATGAGCAGAATTTACTGCAAACCCTAGATGATATTTTAGTTAGAAAATCCCTCGATTACTCTATTTTGGATGTGCGAAATTTAAAATCTGACGATGGAGATAAGTTTGACGATATATCAACCCTTGGCAATTACATAAGCCGGTTTGATATTCGTAAATTTAAGAACAACGAAGAAATACTGACCGCTTCTCAAGATAAACTTGACTCTATTAGAGCTAAATATCAAACAGACTACGTAATGTGGATTGGTGCTAGATCTTATAAAGGAACCAGTCGTGGTTTTAAATGGAGTCTACTGCTTTCCTTATATGTACCTAATTATCTGCCCTATGGTGTTTTGAAATTATTTCTAAAAGATCACGAATACCAATTATTCTATATAGTCTTTGATTTAAAGAACAATAAAATCGTTAAGAAAAAGGCGCTCGAATGCAATGAGTCACTAGACAACAAAAACTTAACCACCATTTATCTAAATAAACTTTTAGAAGATTAAAATGAAAAAACACAGATTGCTGCTAATTATCATTGTTTTATGTGTCGCTCAAAGTTCCTACGCGCAAAAAAATATTCTTGATAAAAAAAATATCGTTTTTGTAGACGCAGAAATTCCAGATATGATATTTGATGGGTATACAGTGCTCAAGCCTTCGTTAAAAATAAATCTAGGTATAGAGCATTACCTAAGAAACAACAAAAGCATTTCAGCACGATTTTCCCATAATAAATTTGTTTCGAGCCCTTGGACCAAATCTTCACTCAACAACATGGTATCCTATTATTCTGACTCTACATTATCTGCTGAAAAAATCGGGTACACCAAGCAAAATGGTTTTGACATTAGTTATAAAGTGTACCGTGATAAAACGAGTGCACTTTTCCCAATCGGCAAATATTATGAATATGGAATGGGATTACATAGTACCCATTTTATAGGATCTTCTTACCAAACCGAATTTTATAATTCGGATACACAGCGCCCAGAGCTAGTTCCTATAGTGGAAGAGAAAACAAGTGTAACCACCGTAAGTTTAGCTTTTGGAGGGGGAAGACAATGGCTCATGGAAAATAACCTGATTGTAGGGTTTGGCTATCGATTTAGACTACACATCCCAGTTAAATTTGACTATTACGGCAATGAGTCCAACTACGATATCGGTTATTTCGAGCATTCCAACGATCCAAAAACATTATATTTTAATGATCTATTGCTGACCGATTGGCTTTCTGCATTTGTTAAAATTGGTTATATTTTTTAGCCCTGAATACAGCAGGTAGATAGTTTATTTTTCCTCATTTATACGTTAGCAAATTTGATTTGCCTGGCACGCGCACAAAAAGTATTTTCGCCCATCTTGAAAAAAACAATCAGCGGAATACAACAGATGGGAATAGGAATCCCAAATGTGCACGATGCATGGACATGGTATCGTAAGAATTTGAGTATGGATGTACCCGTATTTGAAGAGGCTGCAACAGCAGCTTTAATGTTACCCTATACTGGTGGGGCTCCTCATGATAGACATGCGATACTTGCACTTAACATGCAAGGAGGCGGGGGCTTTGAGATATGGCAATATACAAGCCGCACGCCTGTAGCTGCCGAAAAAGATCTCATGCTAGGAGATTTAGGTATAAATATTTGTAAGATAAAAAGCCCCAACGTAAAATTGGCTTTTGCCAATTTTGACAAAACATATCTTGTATCTAAACAAATAGAAAAAACGCCAAATGGTTTATTGCATTTTTTCATAAAAGATCCATATGGTAATTTGTTTCAAATTACTGAATCTGACAACTGGTTTAGTCAAAGAGGTGATGACACGGGAGGCGTTTACGGTGCGATTTTAGGTGTTTCTGATATTGAAAAATCTAAAGAATTTTACAAAACCATATTGGGCTACGATACCGTAATTTGGGAAGACGAAGGCACGTTCAATGATCTAGGTTCCTTAAACGGGGGAAGAAGTAACTTTAAACGCGCAATTTTAACGCACAGCGAACCTCGAAAAGGAAGTTTCAGCACATTGCTTGGAGCATCTCAAATCGAACTTGTTCAAAATACAGACCGATCTAGTGAGCCTATTTATAAAGATCGTTTTTGGGGAGATCTTGGTTTTATACACCTCTGTTACGACATTGTTGGCATGAAAGCGTTGCAGCAAGAATGTGAAGCCGCTGGTCATCCATTCACGGTAGATAGTGCAAACTCCTTTGATATGGGCGAGGCAGCTGGTCATTTTAGCTACATAGAAGATCCAGATGGAACGCTGATAGAATTTGTGGAAACACACAAAATACCTATACTAAAAAAGATAGGATGGTACCTTGATTTAAGAAAACGAAATGCGCTTAAGCCATTACCAAAATGGATGATAAAGAGCATGGCACTAAACAGAAAGAAAGATTAATTGTTACAAAAAGATATGAAGTATAAAGTTCTTGGGATTGGCGTTCTGATTTTAGTAAGCATTGTGACCTTTGTCTATCTAAAACAAGACAAAAACGCAGATAGCACATTACAGCATCCTGGGTGGATGGACCAATACCTTGAACTAAAAGGTGACGAAAATGGCAAGATACCAGCTGGAATGCATGCCAAATGGTATGCTGCAGACCAAGCTAACACTGCACTTTATAAGAAAGCAGAAAATAATTTAGAAAACATTACTGAAGTAGGACCAGACAATGTGGGTGGCCGTAACAGAAGTATCATTATAGATCGTTTCAATGCAAACAGATTCCTGTGTGCAGGCGTTTCTGGCGGAATTTGGGTTTCTGAAAACAAAGGTGCTTCATGGGCTATTGTAGACAATAATGCTCCTACCCTGTCAGCGACTTGTATGACCCAAAGTCCTTTTGATAAAGATGTGTTTTACTATGGAACAGGTGAGGCTTTTGGTAACTCAGCAGACCTCGGCGGGCTTGGTCTTTTTAGATCAAGAGACGGTGCGAAAACGTTTGAACACCTTACACATACAGCTACCAATGCATTAAACGGCATTTGGGATGTAGAGCATTCACTAACGTTAGACAGTACCATTTATGTAGCGACGCACACTAGTGGTGTTTGGAGAAGTACCGATGGTGGTGCTACTTTTAGCCGAGTTAGTCAGATGCCTAGCGGTAGAGTGCATGAAATAAAAGCAACCGATGATGGCTATATTATGGCTGCATTCGATGCCTACGGAATCGTAAAAATGAAGGAAGACGATTTATCTGTGCAACGATTAAATGGAGCAGGATGGCCAACCTCAGGATACGGCAGAATTAGCTTTAGTTATGCCAAACAATCTCCGCAAGTTATGTTCGCGCAACTTGCTGTGGGATCTGGAGACGCTTTACAAGGAATATACAAAACCTCAAATGGGGGACTTTCTTGGACAAAAATGAGTAGCCCTACATTTATTAGTTACACACAAGCATGGTATGATTTTATTCTTACCGTAGCTCCAGCTGACACTAATTTTGTGGTAACTGCAGCAGTAGCTCCAGCTTACTCCACTGACGGAGGTCAGACATGGAAAGAAATGGCTAATTCTCATTCAGATTACCATGAACTTACTTGGGAGAGTAATACAAGTCTTCTTGTTGGAAATGACGGGGGCGTATATCGAATGGACAAAAACAATATGTCTACCTTTACTACGCTTAATAATGGACTAAATATTACTCAATTCTATGCAGGACATTTTTACCCTACAGGCACTTCTCTCATTGGAGGAACACAAGACAACGGAACCCGGTATAGCCAAAGTGGCGCTGCAACTATGCCAAGTATCTGGGGAGGTGACGGATCTTTTTGTGCGGTAAATCAACAAAATTCTGCTGTCAGATATGTCTCGTCTCAATACCTCAATCTTTGGAGAACGGGTACAGGAAACAGCAACATCGGGCGTACTATTAGAACCGCAGTCGGAGGAGATGATGGCGTTTGGTTTATTAATCCTATAGAAATTAATAACCTAGACGGCGATCAACTTTACGTACCCACACGCAGAGAAATATTTCGTTCTGTAGATGCAGGTGCAAGTTGGATAAAGCTTACTACCGACCTGGTAGGTGACAGCTACGCCATAGGCCTGAGTAATGAAATTAATCCAACCGCTTACATTGGAGGTACCGCGTCTAGGCTTTATAGAGTAGATAAAGCTGCAACAGCTCCAGAAGCTTCTGAAATAAGCATGTGGACCACTAAGTATCCATTATTTTTAGGAAGTACTATCGGTTGTATAGAAGTAGATCCGAATGACGCGAGTGTCATTTATTGCGGCCTTACCAACGTAAACCCTAAAAGTAGGTTATGGCGTATAAAAGATGCCAACACTGCTGAACCTGTTTGGGAGGACATAAGTGGTAATTTGCCAAGTAGCTTACCTGTCAACTGGATAGAAGTAGACCCTGAAATGAGCGCCCACATTATCATTGCAACTGATTACGGTTTGTATTCTACCCTCAATGGTGGATTGAGCTGGAACAAAGAAATGCGTATCCCTAATGTGCCTATTGATCAAATTAGACTTAGACACAGTGACCGTAAGTTGTTTATTTTCACGCACGGAAGAGGTATTTGGACTGCTGATTTAAAAAATAATTTAGTAGCTAAAACACAAACAATAACGACACAAGAATTTAGCGTATATCCTAATCCTTCTAGTGATTACATTAAACTCGTTGGGGCCAACAATAGCAACGGTAATCTTTATAATCTAAAAGGCGATTTGGTTGCTAAAAGTGCCAACAATCAAATAGATGTACGTGAACTATCGGCAGGAACATACTTCATAGAAATACAAAGTAACCAAAAGAGAATAGTGAAGAAGGTTATCGTAACCCATTAAAGAATCAAAGCGAGTTGCTTAGTGCATCAATAATACCTTCTCGCTTTTTTGTAATTTCTTTTTTTACGTTATCAGATAGTCCCAGCCATTGGAGTTCGCTCCATAAGTGAGGAAATGCGTCTATTGTTCTAAACCAACAAATAGCACCATAAATACCGCTGATGGTAAACAGCAGCCACCAGTAAGATGGCGTAAGAACCGCAGCTGTAATCGCTACACCGATAACTAAACCGATGCCTTGAAGCATTCCAACTAATGCTTTCACGGCATCTCGGAACACAATGTTTTTAAACTTCCTATGTACAAAACGATCATTCAATTTGAAGAGTAATAACCAAATGAAATAAATCGGCAGACTCCAACCCATGGTTACAATGGCCAGTAATGCAGAAAGGTAATCAAATCCTCTGTTTCCTACGTTAGAATCAAGCACTTTATGTTTTTTTAAATCTGCCATATACGCATTTACCTTCTCGGCAAAATCGGCATTCATTTGATTTATTTTATAAACCGAAAGCTTCCAACGATCATTGATTTTAAACGCTGCAGTTTCATAATTTTCATTCACGATAACCTCGTGTAAAAATTCTTTTTCAGCTGTAAAATCACCTTTTGTAATAACTACATTTCTGTCAAAATTAGCTTGAATTTTACTGTTCAGCATCTGGGTAAATCCCTTCTCGTCATTCTTAATCATCTCCACATAGTCCATGATAGGAATAGGCTTTTCGTACGTGACATGTACCGTCTTTTGAATGTGCGGCCAAAAACTAGTATAATTAAGTGCCGTGGGGACTACGTGTAGATCCATCGTAAAATTACTTCGTTTAGCCATTTCGATGGCAATACCTGCTGTTCCATTTTTAAGAGGTCGTATTGCTTTCTCTGGATAAGCCGAACCTTCCGTAAAAATAAGAATTCCATGCTTAAGCTTAAATCGCTCATACAGTTCGTCCATGGTACGTGCATTCCCAGACCTTGCCGTTTTAGCATCTGCATCGCGCGCTCTAAAAATGGGAAGTATACGCATACTGCGCAACATATAATTTGGTTTTGGTTTTAAAAAAGCATCACCACGCGCTAATGTATAAACCCTTCTCCCAGAGATATGCTCAAAAATAACTCCGTCAAAAAATGAATTCGGATGATTACATGCTAACAGAACAGGAACATCTTTAGTGAAATTTTCAATACCGTCAAAATGTATTTTTCTAATTATTACTCCCGTAGGAAGCCTTAAGCTATTCCTAACAAAGTGAAACATCCATTCGTTTACCATCTTATTTTAATATTACTGTACCTAATTGATCTGTTATTTTTTTTCTTACCTCTTGTAAATTAGCATGCACATTTTGATAGATAGCAATATCTTCTTCAGATTCCGCCGTTTTGAGTCCCTCTTGATTTTCCAGCATGAGGATATCAATATGCTTCAGCTTTACATAATTTAAATTATCTACCACTAATTGCTTGTAATTATCCTCATCTGTTTTTATGAACTTTTCGTAATTTTCTTCCCAACCTTTACTTAACTGATGTTTGGTTGAGAGCACATCTGCAGCTAACTTACTACTCTTATGATTGCGAATAAAAAAAAGTTCGTTCAATACTTTGTGTTCTTCCAATTGATTTTTAGCATCTAGAAACATGTCAGCGTACTCCTGTGTTATCGGCCAAATTTCATCCTCATCAAGCTCCTTAAAAATATATTGTGCAACGCTAACGCCCTCTTCAAACTCTTTATCTGCATGCAGCATTAAGGTCTTTAATAACTGTAATTCTTGGTAGTTAGTGCTATCTTTTTGCAACGCTGGAGGAGCGTCAAATTCATTAAAACTAGCAGCGTATACAATATCTGGTGGCACAAGATTACCAGCCGCATTTTCCCTTCTGGTTTCGCGATCTTTTACTTTACGGTTATCTAGCTTAAACCGATTAACCTCATCTACAAGAATTCGCTCCGGTATCTCAAGCATTGAAGCGGTCTCATTGATAAAGGCCGCTCTCTTGAGCGGATCTGGAATGGCCGCTATATTCTCCGCAATTATTCTTGCTGTATCGGCTTTTTTTATAGGATCGTGCTTATGCTCACCTAGCTTGAGTTCTGTAATAAGTTCTATGAAGTTTTGTGAACGATTAGCTACGTAATTTTGAAACTCTGATGTACCTCTTTTTTGTATAAAGCTATCCGGGTCTTCATCTGCAGGAAAAAGAGCTACTTTGACATTCAAATCTGCTTCTAATAGCGTTTTGATGTGTTTCAAACTGGCATTCACGCCTGCTACATCTCCATCAAACAGCATGGTAATATTATGGGTAAATCGTTTGAGTAGCCGCGCTTGTTCTTCTGTAAACGCAGTACCACTTGCCGCCACCACATTCTCTACCCCGCTTTGGTTTAGGCTAACCACATCCATGTAGCCCTCCACTAAAAAAACTTGATCGGCTTTCCTTATCTCATTTTTACTAATGCTAAGCCCGTAAAGTTCTTTTCGTTTTTCGTAAACTAAGGTTTCTGGACTGTTTAAATATTTGGGAGCCTTGGTGTCTGTTTTTATTATTCTTCCGCCAAAACCCAGCACTTTCCCACTCACATTGTAAATAGGAAAAACAATACGCTCAATAAACGTATCTCTTAAATTACTTTCTAGTACTCCTTGATCTTCATTTATTTTTTTTACCAAGCCCGCATCAAATAACTGCAGCGCCGTGTAACCATTCTTTAGGCCCTCTTGCAGTAAATGTGTTTTTTCTGTACCCGAAAGTCCGATGTAAAACTTATCTATTGACTGCTGATTAATTCCCCTTTCTGAAAGATAGGGCTTGTAAATAACCTTACCATCTTGGCTTTCGTTTAAGCGTTCGTAAAAATGGTTTTTAGCAAATTCTAAACAAGCAAAAACACCCTCTTTTGCGATAGCGTCTTCCTTCATTTCACTCACGTCAAGTTGACTCTCTTCTATCAGAATATTATACTTGTCTGCTAGAAATTTGATAGCTAAAGGATACGAAAGGCCTTCGTGTTCCATGATAAACTGAAACACATTACCTCCTTGTTGACAGCTAAAGCATTTAAAAATACCCTTACTCGGAGAGACGCTCATACTGGGCGACTTATCGTCATGAAAAGGACAAAGTCCTTTATAATTAGCACCCGATCTTTTAAGTGTAACATATTCACCTACCACCTCTTCTATAGGTGCTATGTCAAATATTTTATCAATAATGGCAGGTGATATCATTACAAGTCACAAAGAAACGAAATTATCTGTGCATGAACATGCTATTTCATAATTGTAGATCAATAAGATAAGGGAATTGCTGATTGAACATAGAAACAAGTAATTCTCCTTACATTTGCCCATATGAACCTTATACTAAGGATAAAACAAATTGCTAACCAGCATTTTGATGCGATGGTTGCTAACAGAAGACACCTGCATCGCAATCCAGAGTTAAGCTTTGAAGAATTTGCAACCACTAAATTCATCGCTGAAAAGCTCAAAGAAATAGGTTATAATTTACAAACAATTACCGAGACAGGAGGCTATATCGACATCCTAGGCAAGAATCCCGGCTATAAAGTTATTGCGCTTCGTGGAGATATAGATGCCTTACCCATTTTTGAAAAGAATGAGGTTGAGTATAAATCACAAAATGAAGGTAAAATGCACGCCTGTGGTCATGATGTGCATACCACCAGCTTACTTGGAGCTGTGCGTATTTTGCACGAATTACGAGAAGAATTTGAAGGTACAATTAGATGCATCTTTCAGCCAGGAGAAGAGAGATTACCTGGTGGTGCAAGTATTATGATAAGAGAAGGAGTATTAAAAAATCCAAATGTCGAATCAATTATCGGACAACATGTTATGCCGCTAATGGACGCGGGGAAAGTTGGGTTTCGACCAGGATTATACATGGCTAGTGCCGATGAAATTTATATACGCGTAATTGGTAAAGGTGGACACGGCGCTCATCCACATCAAAATATAGATCCTGTAATGATTGCCGCTCAAATCATTACTCAGCTGCAGACTATTCCTAGCAGAAGAGCCAAACCTAGTATCCCAACAGTACTAAGTATTGGTAAGGTAATAGCCGAAGGCAGCACCAATATTATCCCAAACGAGGTTTACATGGAGGGAACTTTTCGCACCTATGATGAGGAATGGCGAGCAAAAGCACACCAACTCATAGTGCAAATGTGTAATGACATTTGCAAATTACATGGCGCTACCTGTGAAGCAGAAGTCAGAAAGGGATACCCGTTTTTGATGAATGACGAAAAGCTCACCGAAAATGCTAAACAATGGGCTACTGAATACCTTGGTGCAGAAAATGTTTTGGATCTTGAGCTTTGGCCTGCGGGAGAAGATTTCGCTTATTATTCGCAGGAAATTCCAGCTTGTTTTTACAGACTAGGCACCAAAAATGAAGCACAGGGAAAAACCAGCATGGTACATACACCTACTTTTGATGTTGATGAAGAATCCTTAAAAATAGGAAGCGGACTAATGGCGTGGCTGGCGATACAAGAGTTGCAGACTAAATGAAATAGGGTTTATAGCAAGTTAAGCATGATGAAGTTTAGGTATGACCATTATTCGTCCTATGAAACATTCTTTAAATCAACAACATAATGAGCATTCACAAACAGCAACTCGGAAAGGAAGGCGAAGAAATAGCAGCAGCTCACCTTATAAAGGAAGGCTATAAAATCTTGGTACGTAATTACCGAAGTGGACGGGCAGAGATAGACATCATCGCCATGAGAGATGATATCCTAATTATAATCGAAGTGAAAACCCGCGAGACAGACGCATATGGCAATCCCGAAGAAGCTGTAGGCAGCAATAAAGTGAATATGCTTGCGCAGGGTGCTGAGGATTATTTATTAGACAATAACTTGCATAATAACGTTCGGTATGATATCGTTTCGGTGATCAAAAACCAATACAAAACAGAAGTACATCATCTAGAAGATGCCTTTTGGCCCGGGTTATATTAAGTCTAACTCTTTCGTAATTCTATTTTAATGACTCCACTTTCTATAATAGCTTTGCGGCCAAAATAGGAAATGACTTTCATATTTACCTTTGTTAACTTAACTCCCTTTATATCTGTCTCTTGAATGAAAAAACTTATTTTACTTCTATCCCTTTTTCTTTTTAACTCTGCCATTTTCGCGCAAGACAACGCCTTAGAAGTTAAATCAAAAGAACTAGCCGAAACGCAAGTAGCACTTGAGGCACTGAAAGCGAAAGTGGATTCACTAAAAACGGAAGTAAACGCCCTTACCCCAAGAAAAGTATGGAGCAAAGGCGGATATACCGGAGTCAACTTTAGTTCTTTAGGGCTTACCAACTGGGTAGCTGGAGGCGTTTCTTCCAATTCAATTACGGTATTTGGAAATATTTTTCGGAACTATAAGCAACGAAAAATAGAATGGGTTAACAACTTGGACGTAGCCTACGGTTTCATACAAAACGACGGTGCTGCTTTACGAAAAAATGACGACAGAATCGACCTCCTGTCTAAAGCGGGTTATGCCCTAGCTCCTAAGGTGAATTTCTCTGGATTAGCTAACTTTAAATCTCAATTTGCTCCAGGTTTTCAATTTAATGATGAAACCATATCGGACAATGAACGTGTTGCAATCTCTAAATTCATGTCGCCAGCTACCCTAGTAACGTCGGCAGGTTTTGACTTTAAAATAACCAAGCATCTTGCCATTTATGTATCACCCGCTACGGGCAAGTTTACATTTGTAATGAACGATTCTATTGCAGCAGCTCGCACCTATATTCCCGACAATAAAGATGATAATGGCAACTATTACTACGCCGAACATTTCAGACCTGAGTTTGGAGCTTATTTAAAGGCCACGTTAAAAAAAGATCTTACCGAAAAAATATATGTAAAATCTACCTTAGACCTTTTTAACAACTTAACAGATGCGAATAAAAAAAATAGATTGAATACCGATATCGACTGGATTACAGACTTTAACATGAAACTCACTAAGTTCTTAACTGCCAAAGTATTTGCCAACGTAAAGTACGATCACAACCAAGTGATGCCATCAGATGCTTTGCTAAATAAAGGACCAAAAGCTCAATTTCAAAGGCTTATTGGACTGGGGTTCATGTACAAATTCTAACTAATGATAACTTGCCTATTGGTCTTTAAGACTCCATAAGATTATACTTTGGATTTTTTTAGTTTACCTTTGTTATAAGTAACATTGAAACAATTTCTTTCCATAGCGTTAGTATTCTTTTTCTTGCTCCCTAGTATTGGACTTCATATTGATATGAGTCAGTGCTGTGGAAACATAGAGAACCTGGGTATTTCCCATACTGCTAAAATAAAAATTAGTTCCTGTTGTAATCCACAAAAATCAGCTTCTTGTAAAGAAGAAAAAGAGATTGTTCAATCTCCTGTTTATCAAGATTTAGCGAGTGAAGGTAGCTTTGAGTTACAGAATGCTCCCATTTTTGACCTGCCGGTTAAACTAAATTGCCAAGAACTTTTAGTCTCAGAAATCATTTATCAAACCCCCTTTTTCTCGTTTGATAACGTCAGACTGAAACCCAGTTTTCTGCAGGTGTTTTTGTGTTAGGAGTTAGATTTTTTTTTGAACCGTGCGTTCAATTAATTTTCTAATTTCCAATCATACAAAAACAAACATAATGAAAAAAATAATTTTAATGGTCACCATGCTAAGTAGTCTTTGGGTACAAGGGCAACACGAGCAACATGACATAAGTGGGACAGTTACGTACACCATTGGCGATAAGATACGTCCTATAGCAGGAGCCTTTGTGCACTGGCAAGAAAACCCCAGCGGCGTTTATGCCGATAGTACAGGGCATTTTAGGATAGAGCATCATCATGAAGCGCCTTACCTAATTGCATCATTTGCTTCGTATAAGTCTGATACTATCTACATAAAAGACCTTACAACACCGGTAGCATTTACCTTAAAAGATCAAAACGAATTGCAAGGAGCTACCGTCTTTGCAAAAAAACTCAGTTATAGCCTAAGTAAATTAGACCCTAGAACCACTATACTAATGGGTGAACGTGAGTTTCAAAAAGCAGCGTGCTGTAATCTATCCGAGAGTTTTGAAAATTCACCCGCTATAGATGCCAGTTTTGCCGACGCCGTTACCGGCACCAAGCAGATTAAAATGCTGGGTTTAGATGGATTTTATACCTTAATAGGGCAAGAATATATGCCGTCTGTGAGAACACTCAACAGTTATTACGGACTAAGTTACATCCCTTCTGCGTGGGTAGATGCTATACAGATTACCAAGGGAGCCGGCAGCGTAGTAAATGGGTACGAGAGTATTGCAGGTCAAATTAACGTAGAACTAAAAAAGCCATTTGGTAAAGAAAAGTTACTGCTAGACCAGTTTGTGAGCAACGGCGGTCGCGCTGAAACCGACTTTATGTACGTAAAGGATATAAATCAAAAAGTAGCGACTTCTGTTTTTGGTAGATACGGCTACCGAGGTTCTAATTTCGATAGAAATGACGACGGATTTTTAGATGTCCCATTGTCTAAAGATTATAAAATAATGAACAGATGGCAATTTATAACTGACGTAGGGCTTGAAGGAATCGCCACGGCAAGCTACCAACGCAACAAACAAGAAGCCGGACAAACCGCGTTTGCCAACGGAGATAAAAATGCTTATGGTATTGGAATAGACGCTGAAGTTTTTGACGTTTCTGCCAAACTAGGCAAGGTTAATAAAAACAAGCCATATAGCAGTTTTGGCTCTCAGTACAACTTTAATCACTCCAATTTAACCAGTACCTATGGATCTGTAGAAGATAATAAATCCTATGAAGCACGTGCCGATCAAGCATACGTCAACTTGCTTTATCAAAGTATTATTGGTAACACTTTTCATCAGTTTCAAACTGGGCTTTCTTTCCTATTTGACAATACCAGTGAGCGTTATGCTGGCTTTTATTTTACCAGACAAGAGGCTGTTCCCGGTGCTTTTTTCGAATATACATATAAACCAAAAGAGACCTTTAGTTTAGTAGGTGGCATTAGAACGGATTACAATTCTATTTACGGACTTTCTATTACGCCTCGTTTTCATGGCAAATACCGATTTAACCAAGAAAAAACATCACTTCGCATGTCTGCAGGAATGGGCAGAAGAACCAGTAATCCTTTAGCTCAAAACCAACAAGTTTTTGCCAGTGGGCGTACATTGATACTAGAAATGACTAATCCCAATTTGGCTTACGGATTAGAACAAGAAGTAGCACTAAATTCGGGTTTGAGCTTTGAACATGAGTTTAGATTACTTTTTATGCCCGCCACCATCGGCTTAGATTATTTTAATACCACATTTCTGCAAGAAGTTGTAGTGGATAGAGAGACAGAAGGTGTTGCTCGTTTTTATAACATGAAGAATGGAACTCGGGCTCATAGTTTTCAAACCCAATTAGACTTACAACCTGCAAGAAGAACCGACATTAGAATAGCCTATCGTATGTTTGATGTACAAACCAAATACCAAGATTTGGGTACCCTTGCTAAGCCTTTTATCTCGACGCATAGAGCATTTATCAACCTTACACAAAAAACCAGAAAAGACTGGCAATTTAGCTCTACTGCAACATGGTACGGGAGGCAGCGTATTGCAGGCAAATTTTACCCTCCCATTCCGCCTAACATCAATCCGATATATAACCCATACTATATAGCTTCTCCTAATTTTATTTTATGGAACGCCCAAATAAGCAAAACCTTCAAGAAACAATTTGAAGTGTATATAGGAGCAGAGAATTTATTGAATTACAAACAAGAAAACCCTATACAAGAAGCAGATAAACCATTTAGCAGTAACTTTGATGCAGGATTGGTATGGGGCCCTATATTTGGTAGAATGATATATGGAGGATTTAGACTAAGACTAAAATCATAATGGAAGAAAAAGAAATAACTATCGCAGGTATTTCCTGCATGAGTTGCGTGAGCAAAATAGAAAAAGCCTTATATAGCAACGCAGCTATACAAAAGGTGAGTATAGATAAAGAAACAGGGAAAGCAATGCTGAGTGGCGCTAGCTTACCACATCAAGATATCATTACATCCTTGGTGGAGTCTGCTGGTGACTACAAAATAGATGCAACGTATGTAGCGGCCAAGGAGTCTAAAACTAGCAAGCAGAGTTATAAACCCTTACTAATTATTGTTCTCTACTTGCTAGGCACAACCTTGCTTATTGAATACAGTAGTGGTATGTTCTTGATAGAAACATGGATGGCTAATTTTATGGCAGGTTTTTTTATCATATTTTCGTTCTTTAAGATGCTTGACATTCCTGCGTTTGCCATGGCTTATCGGTCATACGACCTCGTGGCGGCAAAAGCAAAATGGTACGGTTATGCTTTCCCATTTATAGAGCTTGGACTGGGTGTAGCTTATTTGCTTTATTCTGACCAAAGCATTACACATTTAATTACCGCAGTAGTTATGTTTGTAAGTCTTGTAGGGGTTATACGTTCGGTAATTAATAAATCTGAGATACAATGTGCCTGTCTCGGTACGGTTTTTAATTTGCCTATGAGTTATGTTACTATCATAGAAGATGGTATCATGTTAGTAATGGCGCTTTTGATGTATTTAAAATTTTTATAAAAATGAAAAAAACAGTAATCATAGCACTTAGTGCACTTTTGTTAGGCTTTGCTGGATGTAAACCTGATGAGGAAGAACCAAAACCAGATTTACCGCAAGAAATATCGGACATGACTGTCACTATTAATCATAAACTAGGAGCAGAAGATCTTGATTTTGTATCTACTTTTACGCTACCAAGTCAGGAAACAGTTTCCTTTGGTAGATATGCCTATATATTAAGTGAGTTTTACCTAACCACGATGGACGATACCAAGGTTTCTTTAGGAAAACAATACGCTTATATACAAGTAAATGGAGACAAAACCAGTTTTACACTTAAAAATGTACCGATGGGAAATTACAAATCACTGGGATTATCCATTGGCCTAGATTCGGCAACCAATCATGGCAACCCGAATGTGTATATGTCAGAACATCCATTGGCACCTATCAACAACTCGCTTTATTGGGGATGGACAGCTGGCTACGTATACACTGCGATAGAGGGAATTACAACCGCCAATAATGAAAGTTTTATTTTTCACTTATCTGGCGTTCACAACAAAACTGATTTTGACTTACCTATTTCCTTTACAAAGAAAGAAGCAGCGCTTAAAGCTATACTTGAGTACGATGTAGCAGAAGTATTTCAAAATCCAGACACCTATATTATCAGCATAGATGGGGCCAGTACACACAGCATAACAGACCCTGTAACTACTAAACTATTTGCCAATATGGTAGATGTGTTTAGTGTTAAAAGCATAACAGAATAAACCTATGAAAAAACTGGGAGTCATATTGTTTTTAACAGCCAGCATTTATGCCTGTAAAGATGTCGTAAATGAAATTCCAGACACCCCTTTTAGCACTACACCGTATGTCTTCACCTATGATAAGGCACTTCTTCCACCGCCTAGAATACCTGCCGACAACCCTATAACAGCTGAAGGTGTATTTCTAGGTAGAATGCTATTTTACGACCCTATTTTAAGTGCCGATAGCTCTCAAAGTTGCGGTAGCTGTCACAACCAATCGAAAGGTTTTACGGATAACGGAAAAGAATTTAGCATGGGAATAACGGGGGCTATCGGTAAACGGAACTCCATGCCTATTTTTAATTTAATGTGGCATTTGGATGGTTTCTTTTGGGATGGCAGATCAGATGTATTACGCCATCAGGCTATAATGCCAATAACCGATCCTACGGAAATGAATGAAACCGTGGGAAATGTGTTGGCTAAACTAAATAACAGCCCGTTGTATAAAGCACATTTCAAAAAAGCATTTAATGCGCAAGAACCCAGTGAAGAATTGTTGGGTAAGGCACTAGAGCAATTTATGATGAGTATTGTTTCTGGCAATTCTAAGTTTGATAGAGTAGCCTTGGGTATTGATAAATTTACAGCCCAAGAGAAGGTTGGTCAAATCATATTTAATTCGGAAGCTATAACTATTGACAATGAAATAGACCCGAAAAATCCTCAAAACTACGGCGCGGATTGTTTCCACTGCCATGGCAACAGTTTATTTATGCGTAGAGAATTTTTAAACAACGGATTGCCCAGTAACGATGATTTGGGACAAGGAGCAATAACTGGCAACCCAAAAGATGATTGTAAATTCAAAACACCAAGTTTACGAAACATAGAAAAAACTGGCCCTTATATGCATGATGGTCGATTTAAAACGTTAGAGGAAGTAGTGCAGTTCTACTTAGGACCTATGAAAGACAATTGCAATAGTTTAGCCAACAGTCCCAATATGCATGCACTTAAAGATTCTGTGTATTTGAGTCCCGCTCACAAAGCAGCTCTAATATCGTTTTTAAAAACCTTAACCGACGACGAATTATTAACCAAAGAAGAATATTCAAATCCATTTAAATAATAACAATTAATAACATGAAGAACATAATTTTAGCAGTATTAATGGTCGCTACACTAGGTGTATCCGCCAAAACAATTACCAAACAAATCTTAGTAAAAGGGGAGTGCGGAATGTGCAAAGAGAAAATTGAAAAAGCATTAGACATGCCAGGTGTATCATTCGCAGAGTGGAATGCCGAGACTAAAATGCTAACTGTACGTTACAATGATAAAAAAGTAACTGAGGACAAACTACACGAAACCATCAGCACTTTGGGTTACGCTACCGACAAAATGGAAGCAAACAAAGATGGTCAAGGTAAATTAGACAAATGTTGCCAACCTAAAAAACCAGCATGCGCTTCTGAGAAAGCTGGATGTTGCCAAAAGAAATCGTAAGATAACTCATTCAGAAATTAAAAAAGGTCATCAGCTATGCTAATGACCTTTTTTGTTAATGTGCTTCTCTATCAGAGGTGTTTGCAGACAGGCTTGGGATGGCACCTTACTCTAATAATTATTTTGCTCCGTGATCAGTATGCATTTTTTAATTACCTGAAAACCGCCATAGTCGCAAATAGCATAATAAGTACCTGGTGGATTTTTACTCAAATCAATAAAGATTTGATGCGACGATGAAACAACGTTACTTTGGTAAACGGTTCTTCCTAGTACATCACGCACCTCTATCGCTCTCAAATTTTGTAATCCCTTTAAGGTTAATTTTCCAGAAGATGGATTTGGATAAATGGTAGTCCCTATCTCAAATGCGATTTGATTCATCCCTAGGTTAGAACTATCTTTTATCGTAGTATCTTGTTGTGTGGTATCTTGATGTGTAGTTGTGTCTATTCCGTTACATGCCGTAGGCCAAGGGTCTACTTCTAGTGGTAATCCAGGAGTTAGTGTTCTCCCTGTAAATGCACTATAGTCTTTACTGTACTTATAGGTTCTAAAGGTCACGTTCAACGAGGGGGCGTCTCCTTGTTTCGTAAAGTTTGAATTCTTCATTGGATTAGTATACTCCCAAACTACGGAGTCTGCGCTCAAGTCGTATTCTGTATATTTTCCTTTGGTTGCTTCTGTAAAATAAAGATTACCATTAGGCAAAACCGTAGCAGCAGCCATAATTCCTGAGAAAAACTCTTGCGGCACTTTCTTGGTAAATCTAAAATCAGGTGCTGATGGACTGTATTTACCATTTGAACCTAACGTATATTTCATGCCATCCCAAGATGGTGTAATGATGTCGATTGCTGAGTAATTAGGTGCCGCCATATTATTAAAGGTAATAATGCTATTGGTATAATCACCATATTGTATCCAGTGAGGATCATGCTGACCATTAAACACTTGATCAGTATCGCCACCTTGATTATACGCAGCTGGATTTCCCCATCTATAAAGTAGGTCACCACCTTTACCTTGCGTACCTCCTACGTGACCTGAACTTTGACTGCTTGTTGTGCCGTGATCTATTATGTAAATTTCATCAAACGTGTGTCCGCTTAAGGCAATTTGATCTAATTCAGCATTATACGATACAGAATTAAAATGCAGCCAATCCTTAAAAGTACCGATACCTTCTGGTCTGTAGTTTAAATTTAACAATTCTGGCGAGCTTGCTACGATGCCATAATTAGGCAATTTTTCATCAATATCTTGTACGATGTGCTCGGAAGCTTTCCATTGCCAAACAATATTAGCGCCTGTAGTTCCTGTAGGTTGCAATTCCAACACTAAATCGTCCCAGATTTCTCCTAAACCCATTTCATTATTGGGGTCTCTACCCATATTACGAACTTGAGGTGCGGGTATTTTTTTCCAAACATTACATAAAATGTTACCGTTAGGCATTATTTCTATATCGTGATGCAAGGTCATAGTATCGTTAGATAATTTATACTTCCATTGCAAAGCTCCGCTCCAACTATAGCGTTCTATAAAACCTTGAGAACCTCCGCCCACAAAAACAGTTGCAGGGTCTATTGATGTTTTGATAAGGTCTCCATTAGGCTGCAAATAGGCAATTAAGGTATTGCCACTAGTAGTCCATTGATGAATTTTTTGGCCACAGTTATTAATTAAATAGACTGTCGGACTGTTATAAGTATAAATCAAGGTATAACTATCAAAAGCAGTTGGTGAATTAACCGTAGTGCCAACGGTTTGCGTTTGTGCAATAGCTGCTGTTGTAAACAGACTCAGGCCTATTAACACTGAGCGATGAAGTAATTTTAAAAATGTAATCATGATAATATAAATTCAATTTTAAATGACCTGAAATTAAAGTTTGTGTCATATTTACATGACATTACTTGATATGGTTACACAAAACACAAATACAGGAACTATTCCTAAAGGACTCCCTTTTGACATATGCTTATTCGTCTTATGGTTTGCTCAACCGTCTAAAAGAGAGCAGTATTATTCTACACCCAACCATTATTGCAGTTTTAACCTAAAAAGCATTAGTTAAATCATAAAATACGCATCTTACTTTGTATATGAAAACAAAGTAACATCTTAGATAATTACTACGAAAAGAAATCATTGCTGCGTTTAGCGATTCTAAATAATACAAGGCGGCATTAAATGCACAGGGCTTTTCGTTAACTTCGAGAGTCTTTAAAACAAACTCACATGAAAAAGCTATTGTTTACATCCGTCAGTTTGCTAATTGCATTCACATCCTTTTCTCAAAACAACACTACTATCGAAAAAACAAGAGCTGTTTTTGGCGAATTAAAAGGTGAAGGGCCTTATACCCGCAGCGATGTTATACTGCAAGATCACATCTCTGTATCCTCTGCCGATGGCAACAAATATGAGGTGGTGAGTTTTAGACTAATTATAGCTCCAAAAGCTGGAACAGCAATTTTACTTTCGTCTCGCAATTCCTCGTTTTCAGAAAATATTAAGCAAAACCTCTATACCGTGGTAATTGGCGACAAGATAATAGTGGAAGCCATAGAAGCCACCGTAAATGGTGACCTAAAAAATAGAGTATCACTAGAACCTATCATGCTTACGATAGGTGATATGCGAATATTAGATTACAGCCCGTATGAAGCAGCTACGTATGGAAAAAATAACAGTAAAAATAATCCGCCCAAAGCAGGCGAAATGCCTCATGCCACTTTTGGCTCTATAGACGCTTCAGATGCTAAAACCTCATACACGTTAGAAGACATTATAGCTCAAACCGAAATCTTAACCAAAAATGGAGGACTTACGTATAAAGTCACTCAGTTTAAAATGATTTTAGCATACAAGGAATTACCTCCTATGATGATGTCAACTTCAGGCAATCAATTATCCTATCAAATGAAAGAAGCCATTACCAAGTTAAAGACTGGGGACCGCATTCTCATTGAAGGCATAACCGCTACCGCGGAGGATAACGGTGAAACAAATAAGGCAAATCTTAGCCCGATTATTATTACGATTCCGTAAAATGTTTACACTAAAAACTTTAAAACTGTACCCCGTAAGTTACAGTGGGTGTTATAGGGAATAGGATCTTATTTTTTTATAATTCAGCAACAGGAATACTGTGCTTAACCTATTCATAATACATCTGCAAAAAGTATATTACTTTTGGCGCAAATGAAGTGGAACATAAATTTGCTTAAATGTGTTTTGATAACGTTTTGCAGCTCTTTGTTGGGCTCGGCAGAAGCTCAAAGTACTAAAATTACGTGGGACAGTATTAATACGAATGCGATAAAAATGCGTAGTGTAGGTCCTGCTTTTATGGCCGGCCGAATAGCCGATATTGCGATAGACCCCAAAGACGAAAGCCACTATTACGTTGGTGTAGCTTCTGGCGGCGTCTGGGAAACCGTGAATGCAGGAATTACCTTTTCTCCTGTTTTTGATGGACAAAAAGTATACAGCATAGGTTGTATTACGATTGATGCAAACACCGGCAACCTATGGGTAGGCACCGGCGAAAATGTAGGTGGAAGACACATAAGCTACGGCGATGGCATATATCTAAGTAAGGATGGCGGCAAGTCTTGGCATAATATGGGACTCAAAACCTCTGAACATATTTCTAAAATAGTAGTACATCCTACTAATCCAGATATCGTATGGGTAGCTAGTCAAGGGCCGTTATGGACCAAAGGTGGCGAACGCGGCGTATACATGACCACCGATGGCGGTAAGAAATGGAAACGTACCTTGGGCGATAGCGATTGGACAGGCGCTACCGACATCCTTATTGATCCTAGAAATCCAGAAGTGTTATACGCCGCAACGTGGCAAAGACACAGAACAGTGGCAGCCTACATGGGCGGCGGTCCAGAGTCTGCTATTTATAAAAGTACCGATGGAGGTAAAGAATGGGAAAAACTAAAAACCGGCCTGCCAAACGGCAATATGGGTAAAATAGGAATGGCTATATCACCACAAAATCCAGATGTTATATACGCTGCCATAGAGCTGGATTTGAAGAAAGGTGGTTTTTACCGCAGCAGTAACAAAGGTGCAAGCTGGCAAAAAATGAGTGATATGGTAGCCGGTGGTACAGGACCACATTATTACCAAGAAATATATGCCAGTCCGCACGAGTTTGATAAGGTATATTTTGCCAACAACTATCTTATGGTAACCGCAGATGGCGGCAAAACCTTTCAAAACGTAAACGAAAAATCTAAGCACGTAGATAATCATACGGTAGTATTTAGACAAAGCGATCCCGATTACCTTTTGGTAGGTACCGATGGTGGGGTGTATGAAAGTTTTGATAGGGCCAACTCATGGCGCCACTTGGGTAATATGCCCATTACTCAATATTACAAAATAGCATTAGATGATGCCAAGCCGTTTTACACTATATACGGCGGCACGCAAGATAATAATACCCAAGGTGGACCCAGTAGAACCAATACCAACAGTGGCATGACCAATGCCGACTGGAAAGTGGTGCTAGGCGGAGACGGTCATCAACCCGCTACCGAACCTGGCAATCCTAATATAGTATATGCACAAAGCCAAGAAGGATATTTTACACGAATAGACATGGCCAGCGGCGATAAAGTAGCCATACGACCCCAACCCTCATACGGCGAATCGTATGAGCGATATAACTGGGATGCCCCTATTTTGGTAAGTGCTCACAGTCCTAGCAGAATTTATGTAGCTTCGCAAAGACTATGGAAGTCTGAGGATAGAGGGGATTCTTGGGCAGCTATTTCAGAAGATTTAACTCGAAATGAAGAACGTTTTGATTTGCCTATAATGGGTCGTAAGCAGAGTTTTGTGAATTCGTGGGATGTGTATGCTATGAGTAATTACAATACCATTAGTAGTATAGCAGAAAGCCCCAAAAACGAACAATTAATGTATATTGGTACAGATGACGGATTCATCCAAATAACCGAAAACGGTGGCAAAACCTGGGATGCTACTGAAGTCAAAAAGTTGCCCGGAGCTCCAGATCGGGGCTATATAAATGACATAAAAGCAGATTTATTCGATGAAAGTACTGCGTACCTCGCCTTAGACAATCATAAAAACGGAGACTATAAACCGTACCTGTATATGACTACAAACAAAGGCAAGTCGTGGAAGTGTATCTCTAGCAATATCCCCGAAAATAATTACGTATGGCGTATTGTTCAAGACCATATAAATCCGAATTTGCTTTTTGTAGGCACAGAGTTTGGCTTGTACTTTACCGTAGACGGTGGCGAGCATTGGAAACAAATAAAAAGCGGAGTGCCTACTATTTCGTTTCGTGATTTAGCTATACAACGCAGAGAGAACGACTTGGTAGCTGCCAGTTTTGGTAGAAGTATTTACATTCTGGATGATTATTCTTTTTTGCGTGACCTCACACCTGAGCTAGTAGAAAAAGATGCTGCTATGTTAGCTCTGCGAAATGCTTACCTATACACCCCGGTAAATGACGGCAGAGGTAAAGACGGTTACTTGGGTAGTCAAGAGTATGTAGCCGAAAACCCAGAATATGGCGCAGTATTCACTTACTACCTAAAAGGAGAACAAACGCTAAAAACCGCAGAGCGAACTAAAAAGGAGAAAGAGCTAAATAAGGCAGGAACAGATATTGATTTTGCAGGATGGGATGTATTACTTGCCGAAAAGAATGAAATTAAAGAACAACATTGGGTTGTAATAACGGACGTTGAGAATAAAGTAGTGCGTAAAATGCAAGTTCCCTCTGGTAAAGGATTGCATCGCTTTACGTGGGATTTTAGTGCTGAAAATGCCATGCCCATAAACACAGGCGAAAAGTTAAACGAAAATAAAAACGGAGGATTTAGAGTGGGTCCAGGGACGTATCGTATTACGCTTTATTACGTACACCAAGGCAAAGCAACTCCATTAACTACCCCAAAAAGTTTTGACGTTATCCCTTTATATCCAGGAACGTTACCCTCCAAAAACGATGGCGTTAAAAACACCTTTATCGCACAATATGTGGCCGTATCTTCTCGCAAAAGCCTTTTGGAATATGATTTTAACCAAGCCAAAAAACAAGCATCTGCTATGGAATTGGCCTTAAAAAGATCTCCCAATTCTCTTGGCGCCTTAGAGTCTGAATTAGTCGACCTAACTAATGAACTAAGAAACCTAGATCTTCTCTTAGAAGGCAATCCACTCAAAGATGAAGTGGGTGAAAAAAATATTCCAACTATAAACGAGCGAATATGGGCAGCCAGCAGTGCTTTGTGGGGCGGAAACGGTTACGGCCCAACTACTACCGCACAGCAAAGTTTAGATATAGCAGAACGTATGTTAGCTGACTTTGATGCGAAGCTCGCGGTTATAAAACTGAAGGCTGCTACTATTTACGAAGAATTGAAAAAATCTGGTGCTCCTGTAATACGAGGAATGGAGTAATCATTTGAAAAAGGTAGCAAAAGAAAAGGGAAGCCGTTGGCTTCCCTTTTTTAATAGTATAATTTACCACTTACCTTGTGATCACAACGGCTTTTGAAGTGCTAGACTTCCCGTTTAATATTTTTACAAAATAGGTGCCTTCATATACCGTTTGCACATCAAAATACGCTATCGTTTGTCCTTTATTTATACGGGTACTGCTTATTAATTTTCCCGTTACATCTAGGAGTTCTATGGTCATGTCTTCCGTCACTAAGTTTCCTATTTGTATAGCAATTAAATCCGTTGCTGGATTAGGAAATACATTGATTTCTAGACGATTAATATCATTTACATTTCCTGTACTAGGAGTGTAAACCGTAGTAGTCTCGCCTACAGATGTCACCTTTGCATTGGTTCTTGTCCCGTAAAATGTTGGCCCAACTGCATAAGGATATGTAGAGTTCCAATTTTCATCTACCGTACAGAAATAAGCATACGTTCCATTAGGATACTCAGGAGTAATACAGAATCTACCATTGTGCTCATCTAGGTAAGTCTCGTCAGCGTTAGTTGTAAATACATAATCTTCTCTAAAATAACCCAAAAAATAAGTGGCACTAATTGCAGGCCCCGTTGCTGAAGCACTGCCATCTGGCTTGGTAATTCGTGTAGTTATATTTCTAAGGCTGTAGCCCGATTTCATTCGGCTTATACCTCCTGTTCCATCTTTTTTGGTATAGCCATACGCTCCGTAAATCGGAAATCCATCATAGGCAAAACCTATCAATGGGGCGTGTTTGGTATCGTCTATTACATACAATCCATCAGCATCGTAAAGATTACAAATGTCTGATATTACCGTTTTGTCCAGTTTGAAAGCAGATGGATTTTGGTGGTGGTGATAATTACCCATGGCCGGATGGCCTTTAGCGCAATCAAATCCGGCTTTTTCGGCAGGTATGGCATCTCTGTTCCAGTCTTGGGTTGCATTAGGTCCTCCAGGGCAAGGCGAGTTACCCGGACCACCACAAAGTGATTGCGTATTGGGGTTCCATGCCACGCCGTCTCGGTAATCAAATAGTGCAACACCATTTATAAAAAGACCGATATTCCCTCCTGTGGTGACCATAGGTGTTCCGCTATTGGCCGCTGGATTTAATGGGAACTTGTAAATCCCATTTTGGTTAGTTGCATTGCTTGGATTGCCATCGTTAAACGGCCCTGTTGGATACGAAGGAATTCCCGTTGCGGTGACATACACAAAATCAGCAGAGTACTCTACTTTTTGGCAGTTATACAAAATATTGTTTTGGGTTAAGGTTGGATTTCCTTTAGGATAATAGGTGCCTGTTCCTGTGGTATTTTGCATCCACGAGCCAATGGCTGGACTTAGTTGAGCTAAAGCAGATGAAGCCAAAAGCAGAAAGCAGAATTGTGATAAAATTATTTTTTTCATGTAGTTAAGGTTTTTAATATAGACGTATTTAAAATGTTATTCCTTCTTGGATTGCCCTATTCCTAGAGGATATTTAGTATCAGGGTTAAAAATAAATTCTTGGTCATTAAGCGTAAGTAGAAAAGCAATGATATCCGCTTTTTCGTTGGAACTAAGTTTTATTCCTTGCTGCAATTCTGGTGCAAGGGTTTCACTTCTTATTATCCCTGCGGCATAGTGGGCTAAAACATCATTCAACTTTTTGAATCTACCATCATGCATATACGGAAAGGTATAAGACAAATTACGGAGCGAAGGAACTTTAAAAAGCAAGCTGTCTTGTGGTCTTTGCGTAACCTTCCATCTCCCATAATCACGCAATGTTGCATCAATAGCTAAACCGTTATTTGCAAAGGAATGATTGGTAAATAAAGGCTCGGAATGGCAGGTATTACAATGTGTTTCAAATAAACTATACCCTGAAAATTCTTGCGCAGTAAATTGTTCTTCGCCTTTTTGCACACGATCGTACTTTGCATTTGCGGAAATAAGGGTAAGCTGAAAAGCCGTTAAGGCCTTTAGTATACGCTTACTCGTAATCTCATTATCGCCATATGCATTTGAAAATAACGTAGCGTACCCATACTTTAAACGAAGCTTTTCGATAATATTTCCGATGCTTTCATTCATTTCTCCAGGATGCGTGATAGGTGCTAAGGCTTGCACATCCAAATGATTACTTGCGCCGTCCCACATTAAGTTTTTTTGCCAAGCTAAGTTGAAAAGTGCTGGGGCATTTCGTGTACCTATTTCGTCATTTATACCATGACTTAAATCGTGGTCTGTATGCGCAAAGGCATTATACGGCGAGTGGCAAGAAGCGCACGAAATAGTATTATCATAGGATAAAATAGGATCATAAAACAGCGCTCGTCCCAGTAAAATTTGATCATCTGAAGCAGAATCGAGAGCATAGACAGGTTTTGGAAAGTAACTCGGGAACTTTTGTGTAACCAGAAGGTTTCCTGCAAAACAGAAAAAGGAAAGTATTAGCATTATCAGCGTCTTACTTCTACTCATTGGATACTAAAAAAAGAAGCGAGTAATTTTGACAGTTCAACCGCATTTGCACTGGGGCTCATCGTATGGTTATTGTTGTGAATATCTACCTTATCGAAAAACGGTGCGATATCCCATAAGAGGACAATATCTGCCTTGTTAGAGAGATTCAACTTGACTTTTTGCAAGGCATTATAAGGTGATAAATAACCTCCTAAGTGAAATTGGAACTGATTGTTTCGAGCGGTGCTGGCCGTACTAATTCCTTCTAATTTTGCATTAATGTAACCGCTTTGCCACGTCCAATACATGCCCAAGCTAGGATCTAGCGCACCATCCAGTGCACCACTATTATTCGTGACACTATCTATACCCAAGTTAAACGATAACTCAGTATAGAAAGTTGCTGTATCAACTTTACCTAAAAGCCATGTTCGGGGTTCGAAAACGTCAATCAACAAATAATCATCAAGATGCGTTCCCTTCCTACTCAAAGATTCCGTTAGCATTGCATTAGAGATATAGAATTTACAGGTTTCTATTCTAATTGTATCTCCTTTGGAATTGGTATAGACAGAGTCTAAACTTAAAATGTTGGAATGGTAAACAGGAAGAATAGATAGTGTACGTTGTGCAACCCCACACAAGGGAAGCATCACCCAAAAGGCAAGTATAACAGTAAACATTCTTCCCTGCATAAGGTTAATCACTTTCTTGGCGGCCCGTGTTTCTCTGGTTTAAATATCTGTGCCAACTCTTGAGCTAACGTATTAAAATCATCCATTTGATCAGGACGACATAACGCTCTAATATCACTGAAATGCGCATAATTTATCATCTCCACTTCTTTTTGTAGTATTGAAATGGCCGTCAATAAAGAATCTGTTTGTTGGTCCAGCGTTGGCTTACTCAACTGACTGTACAACTCGTTTTTCAAGCCAAAGATGGCATCTCTTTTTGCGCGCATCGAAGCTTGATGGGCTTTAATGAGTTCTTCATAATCCTTTTGTTGATTGACATCCAAGTGCAAAATTTCAACAACCTTTTCTTTAGGCTCATGTCCGCGGTTTCCTTTACGACTCAGTATAAAACTAATTAAGACAATATTAGAAAGCAGCAACACGACGATAGCCCCGATATAAAATTTACTTCTATTCATGATACAATTGATAATTGTCTAGTTCCATAAGACCTATAGTCGTTGATTCAGCAACTATATTATCCTTCATGCCAATGACTGCAGCATCAGCAACCAATAGCAAAAGAACTGCCGCCGCCATAGTCTTAACCCAAAGCATGGGAACCGTTTGAGTGTTTACCTCCTCTATTTTTTGAATTACGTTTGCGTGCAGTGACGCTGGAGCCTCAACAGGCTTTATTTTGCTAAGTATGTTTAACATAGAAGGCACTAGCTTTATAGACTCTTTCTCGTTCATTTTCCTTCGTTCATTTTTAAAATTATTCCTAAATTACTTTTGGCTCTTTGATAAAGAGATTCAATCGCTTTAACACTTGTGTTCATTATTACAGCTGTTTCAGCTTGTGTTTTTTGTTCTATTTTAAGAAGAATTATTACTGTTTTCTGTTTGTCTGATAACTTATTGATTCCCCGAAATATGGCTGCCATCCCTTCTTTGTCCTCTAACAATACCCCAGGATGATTAAAGTCGGGTACGGTTACATTATTCAATAAATCATCTATTCTGATCGCTTCAAAAAAGAAACTTCGTTTGGCTCTTTTTTTAGACCTTAAAAAATCTAGCGATTGATTAATAGCAATACGATAAATCCAGGTTTTAAGCTCTGAGCGTTCCCCGAAGGTATGTATTTTTTGATGTACCTTCACAAATACATCTTGAGTTATCTCCTCTGCATCCGCTTTATTTTGCGTGTATTGCAAGGCAAGATTGTAAACCAAATTTTTGTGCTCGTTATATACGGATGAGAAAGACAATTTTGATTGCTCAAAGTTAGACGCTTTTAGGTTTTGTATCCTTCTGTGTTAGCTTGTTTTCCACTTACCTCGAAATAGTTCATCTAGACCATTTGACCTATTTTCGATTTTCTTACTTTCGCACTAGAAAATGAACGCAGACATAGTTATAGTTGGAGGAGGTATAGTAGGGCTTGCAACTGCCTATCATCTTACCGAAAAATACCCAAATAAAAAGATACTTGTTTTAGAAAAAGAAGATGAAGTTGCGCATCATCAGACGGGTAATAATAGTGGCGTGATTCATTCCGGGTTGTACTACAAACCAGGAAGTTTGAAAGCTAAAAATTGTATTGATGGATACCACATGATGATTCAGTTTTGTGATGAACACCAGATACCCTATGACTTGTGTGGTAAAGTAGTCGTAGCTACGGATAAGTCTGAATTGGGAAGGCTTCGCGATTTATTTGACAGAGGCAGAGAAAATGGTTTAGAAGGACTTGAGATGTTAGATCAAGCTCGTCTGAAAGAAATAGAGCCTCATTTAGCCGGAATACAAGGCATACGTGTTCCGCAAACAGGTATCGTAAACTATAAGCAAGTGTGTCAAAAACTAGCCGAGATTATTACACAACGCGGTGGCGAAATTCACCTCAATACGCTCGTTCAAGCTATGAAAGAAACTGCTGATAACGTACAAATTACCACCAGTACTATTTCGGTAGAATGCCAATTGATAATAAACTGTGCAGGTTTATATTCTGACGAAGTAGCTAAAATGCACTTGGGCAAATTAGACACTCGAATCATTCCTTTCAGAGGAGAATATTTTGAACTAACGGCAGAAGCAGAACATTTAGTAAAGCACCTTATATATCCAGTTCCGGATCCAAATTTTCCATTTTTAGGAGTTCACTTTACACGCATGATAGGTGGAGGAATAGAAGCAGGACCTAATGCTGTTTTTGCGTTTAAAAAAGAAGGATATCTCCGTACTGATTTTAATTTCAAAGAATTTTTCGGTAGCCTATTGTGGCCTGGATTTCAAAAAGTGATGTTCAAGTACTGGAAAACTGGCTTAGGCGAAATGTACCGTTCATTCAGTAAAAAAGCATTTACCAAAGCGTTACAACGCTTGATTCCTGAAGTTCAAGAAGAGCACTTGGTACCCGCACCAGCCGGTGTACGCGCACAAGCTTGTGATAGAACAGGCGGATTATTAGATGACTTTAAAATCGTTCACGAAAAAAGAGCTATACATGTTATTAATGCCCCTAGCCCAGCAGCTACATCCAGTTTGAGCATCGGAAAAACGATTTCCGATATGGTAAAATTGGGATAACGTCTGGAAAAAGACGGTTTCTGGTAGTCCATTTCTTTAGTACCCTAAACAGTGAATACTATCTTCAACTAACTAGAAATGCAAAACGGCAAACGCAGTGAATAGCTGCTTCCAATACTAATTTTAGCTTAACTAAAATGTGGGAAGAAGAAGGTAGAAACGAAGTAAATCGTTAGAACTAGAATAAAAATAACCTGAAATATAGAGCTTCCAAGCATCTTTGTTTGGCTACTTGCACTTTCTCCCTCAGCAGCAAGTTTTCGCTCTGCTAAGAAGGTCATCACACCCACAACTACTAAAATTAACGGAATACTAAAAAATATACTCGCCATATTATCAAATGCATGCTTATTAAATAGTGCTAAAAACAAAGCACCTAAAGATAAAATAGCTCCTGGTAGTTTAGGTAACTGAGTACCTCCCATTGCTGAACCTATAATAAGAATGCCTAAAACGATAAGTATATTTTCCATGTGTTGCTTCTGTTGTTTTATTAAGTGCTGCAAAAATCAAACATTCGGTGAATTTGGCAAGTAGCATTTGAACTATTTTTAGATTTGTTTGGGTTAATCCGACCCATTACACCTCAATAAACACCCTATTGCTTTGTTAATCAATTAATTATACACACTCCTATACGTAATCTAAATTAACTTATCGTACTTTGAACCTCAACTAAATCATGATAAAACTAATGTTTGTATGTCTCGGTAACATTTGCCGATCGCCCCTTGCGGAAGCCGTACTCAAAAATAAAGTGCTTCAAGCCAATCTCGAAGACTACATTTATATAGAAAGCAGTGGAACCGCTGCCTATCATTTAGGTGAGAATCCAGATCCACGGACCACAAGCGTCGCACTAAAACATCATGTACCCATTTCACACAAAGCACAACAACTCAATACCCATCACTTTATTACCTTTGATTACATTTTGGTAATGGATGATAGTAACAGTGAAAACGTTGCCAAAATAAAACCGTCCAACTCAACCTCAGCCTTCTTTAAGTTACGTGATTTTGACTCGCTTCACAAAAGATCAGACGTTATCGATCCCTGGTTTGGAGATGAAGAAGGATTTGAAGAGTGCTACCAAACCATAGATAGATGCACAGACGAACTTCTCCTATTCCTGATAAATAAGCACCATTTAGCCAAAGGATAAAAGTATAAAACATACCTTTGGGACTTTATGCGAAAAACACTCATTCTCTCGATGCTAATAACGATTTCGGCTGCTGCTCAAACCTTGACAGACACCTTGACTTTTATGCATTACAATGTCCTAAATTACCGCAATTATTCTACCTACTGTACGACATCTAATAACAACCACGCGACCAAAGAAAGCCACATGAACACCATCGTAGGTTATCTTTTACCGGATATTATTACCGTAAACGAAATGGCAGGAGACGGCATATCTCCTACTCGATTATTGGATAACGGGATAAACCAAGGTGGCAGAAAGTTCTATAAGCAATGTGCTTATTCTGCTAACTCTAACCTTTGCAACATGCTGTATTACAATGAGAATAAACTTTCTCTGCACAATCAAGATAAAATAGACCGTGCAAGCAATGGTACTTTTCTGGTGAGGCAGATAGACGTTTATACGCTTTACTATCGAGATCAATCCCAATTAGAACAAGGAGACACTACTTTTTTAACCGTTTATGTAGCTCATTTAAAAGCAGGAAATACAGCTGCCGATGCCACCGAAAGAGCTACGATGACCACCGCATTAATGGCATATCATAACGAGCACTATAATGCAAATCACACCTATCTCATGAGTGGAGATTTCAATGTCTACACGAGCAATGAACAAGCTTTTGTTAAGTTATTAGCAGATGCAAATACAGCTATTCGGTTTAAAGACCCAATTAATAAGCCAGGTGCATGGAATAACACTGGCGCATATGCTTCTATCCATACACAAAGTACCCGTGTAACGGGCAGTTGCCACAGTGGCGGTGGATTAGATGACCGATTTGACTTTATACTCTGCGGACAAGAGTTACTCTCTAATACCAGAGGCTTGGGTTATGTAAATGGAAGTTATAAAGCGGTGGGAAACGATGGGAATCACTTTAATGCAGACATTAATGCAGGATCAAATTCAACTGTACCGAGCAATGTATTAGCCGCGCTTTATGGTATGAGTGATCACCTACCTGTGATCTTAAAAATGGGTATTACACGTACCACACTTGCCGTGGCAGAAAAGCACATAGACAATTATCTTATTCTAAATAATCCTGTGTCAAATCAGCTTTTTTGGAAAATGCAAATACCTCAATCCGGCACACTTACGATCACAGACATCCAAGGTAAAGAAGTACTCGTTTACAACCTTACTGCTGGTACAGAATGGATCACGAATGATATCTCAACTTGGGAATCAGGAACCTATTACGCACATTTTATAGCGCAAAACGGAGAGGTACTGAGACGTAAACTAATAAAGATTTAATTGCACAATACGAAAGAGGCCTATTGAAAGGACCGCTTTACACAAAAGATAGAAGAAGCTGGTTCTTCTCTACTTTATCATGGTTTACCACAAATACTTGGTCTATAACACCCGCTTGTGGGCTTTTAATAGCGTTTTCCATTTTCATGGCTTCCAACACGATAAGCTCTTGTCCTTCGACAACTTCATCGCCTGATTTTATAAGCACATTGAGCACAAGTCCTGGCATGGGAGCTTTCAGTTCTTTTAGCTTCTTTTTACCTGTTTCCATCCCCATTGATTTCAGTAGTTCAGCTAACTTATTGTCTAATCTAGTGCTCATAGACCTTCCATTTATCGTAAACTGAAGCTCCCCTTCGCTCGAATTTTTATCAGTTAATGCAATGGTGTAGGATTTACCGTCTAGTATTAAATGATACTCATTGTTGGGTAATTTTATTAAATTATATGCAGCTATTTCACCATTTAGAAGTACATTCTCCTCATCCTTATGAACGTCAAACGTGGTGTTTTTTATTTCTATTTTGGCCATAAATCTAAGTGCAATATTACTAATACTTGAGCATTACCTCTTCAATTGGTTTTCTTTCAATATCCGGAACCATCGCATCATCAGCTGCGTAGCCTATTGGAATAAGCAAAAATGCCTTCTCGTTGGATGGCCGGTTTAGTAATTCAGCGAGAAAATTCATAGGACTAGGTGTATGGGTGAGGCTTACTAAACCCAGTTGGTGAATTGCACTTAGTAAAAAACCACAAGCTATCCCAACACTCTCATTCACATAGTAATTTTTTCCCTTACTCCCATCCGCTTCTATATCATAGGTCTTTTTAAATACCACAATAATATAAGGAGCTGTTGTTACGAATGATTTATGCCAATCTGTATCAAACTTCTTCAAGTCTTCCAGCCATTCATCGCCCATTCTCCCGTGGTAATTTATAAATTCTTCTTTTTCCGCAGCTTCTCTAATCTTTAATTTAATCTCATCGTTAGTAATTACACAGAATGTCCACGGCTGTTTATGCGCACCGCTAGGTGCAGAAGCCGCTATCCTGACTAAATTATGAATTACTTCTGCAGGAATTGGTTTATCTGAAAATGTTCGCACACTTCTTCGTCCTTGCATGAGTAGGGATAATTTACTGCTGGCCGCCACTAAATCTTCATTGTTGAACAGATTCACAGGATGCACAAATGGTTTAAATTGCTCTTGCATACTGCGAAATTACGCGCATTTCAGGTTCAAGCTAAACACCACCTTCCCCGTTTATAATTTCCGCATCATTTTCTGACGCATCTTCATTATTATCGACATCCATTTGCTCTATAAAGTCTCTAAATTTGAGGTGTGAATCACGAATGGCATAAATAGAAACACCTATTAATACCACCAAGCTTAGAAGCCAAGCTATAAAAAATCCTTTTAGATGTATACTAGTTGTCCAATTAAAAACAAATTTCAATAAGGTGTAAATGGCAATTCCTAACGGTATAAGACATAAACTGATAAGCGATACACAATATAACCAATTCAGCACAGGGGGATCCAAAAAAAGAGAAGCACTAAACCCACTACCGTTAATGTAACCACTAAAAGTTCCTGAGGCACTAGATAAAATCACTAATGGGAAATAGATACATAGCATCACCAACATTATGATTAAAAAAACGGCAAATAACTTGGCCACTAACGTTAGTATTTCGACTATCACATTGGTTAAGGTTTGGGTTCCACGTTTCAAAGTGCTATTTTTTTTAATATTCTTAGACCACTTAGATGCTCCATTACGCAAGTTACTGGAAACGTTAGTTGCCTCTTCTCGAATATTGTTTGCGATATCTGAAATGGTACTTGCGTCACCGTGCATACGATACCTGTCTTGAGCTGTAATTGCCGCTGGAATTATTGCCCAAAGTATTATGTAGGCCACAATAGGCGCGCCGGCAAGCATTACAAGTAAAATAAACATAATCCTTACCGCGATAGTGTCAAGTCCGTAGTAAGCTCCTATGCCAGAACAAACACCTCCAAAAATAGCGTCTTCTTTATCCCTAAATAACTTTTTGCGTTTTGGGTCCTTATAAGCTTGTGAATCTTGACTTTCATCATTGTCCTCTGCTCCCATATCTTGAGCAGTGCCCATGAGGGTAATTGCTTCTTGAACATGTATTTCACCTATAAAGTCATTGCTTCTAAGCGTTGCAAAAAACAACTCTGCGATTCGCGCCTCTATATCTTCAAGAATTTCCTTGCCACTCTCGGTATTTATAAAGTATTTCTCTAAACTTCTCATATATTGGCTTAAACTATCATAAGCCTGTTCATCTATAGAAACAGCTTGACCTGCCAAGTTTATTTTTATTATTTTATTCATATCATTTTAGTTATTTGGTTCACAGATTGATTTAATTCAGACCACGTTTCGGCGAGTTGATTTTTAAAAAGAACGCCTGCCTCGGTAAGAGAATAATACTTGCGTGGCGGTCCTTGATCGCTTTCTTTCCATTCATATTTAAGTAGACCTGCATTTTTTAATCTCGTTAAAAGCGGGTACAACGTGCCTTCTACCACTATTAATTTAGCTTCCTTTAAGTTAGCAATTATGTCAGAAGCATATACCTCTCCATCGCTTGCAAGAGTTAAGATACAGTACTCTAGCACGCCCTTGCGCATTTGCGATTGCGTATTTTCTATGTTCATTTGAGAATGCAAACCTATCTTATTTAAACAGTACTATGCTATACAAAGTACTATGCTTTCTATCAGACAGCTTATTTGTACGATTAACGGCAGTTATTGCGCCATTGCACTAAAAGAATAATCTGCTGCTTTTACGCTTTTAGATGTTGCTAAAAAAAGTACTTTTGCAGCACTCAAAAAAAACAATGTCAGTATTAGTAAATAAGGATTCTAAAATTATCGTTCAAGGCTTTACAGGTAGCGAAGGAACTTTTCACGCAGGTCAAATGATAGAATATGGTACGCAAGTGGTAGGAGGCGTTACACCTGGGAAAGGTGGACAATCTCATCTTGACAAACCTGTTTTCAATACCGTAGCAGATGCTGTAACTAGCACCGGCGCTGACACAAGCATAATATTTGTACCACCTCCATTTGCGGCAGACGCTATTATGGAAGCTGCAGATGCAGGCATACAGGTTATTGTGTGTATCACCGAAGGTATTCCTGTGGCAGATATGGTGAAGGTTAAAGCATATTTATCTGACAAATCATGCAGATTAATTGGCCCTAATTGTCCAGGTATCATAACGGCCGACGAAGCCAAAGTAGGAATCATGCCAGGCTTTATATTTAAGAAAGGTAAAATTGGTATCGTGTCTAAATCAGGGACATTAACCTATGAGGCAGTAGACCAAGTAGTAAAAGCGGGTATGGGATGTACTACTGCTATTGGAATAGGTGGCGATCCTATAATTGGCACTTCTATGAAGCAGGCCGTTGAATTACTAATGAACGATCCTGAAACTGAAGGCATCGTGATGATAGGTGAAATAGGCGGTGGCATGGAAGCGGAAGCTGCACGTTACATAAAAGAATTTGGCACTAAGCCGGTAGTAGGATTTATCGCAGGTGAAACTGCACCTGCAGGCCGTACAATGGGACACGCAGGCGCTATCGTTGGAGGTGATGATGATACTGCTTCTGCTAAAAAAGCAATTATGAGAGAATGTGGAATACACGTTGTGGATTCTCCAGCGGGCATAGGTGCTAAAATGGCAGAGCTTGTTTAATGCAACAATCAATGAACTAAAAAAAAGGCCTTCCACTTGGAAGGCCTTTTTTTTTAGTTCATCCGTTTTATTTATTGGCCATGATAATTAAGCTTCGCTAAATCTCCATACACGAGTGCAGGACGGGTAGTTTTTGCCTTTTCAACATTGTCTATAAAAATCTGTAGAGTGATAGCTGTCAAAGCATTAGCAGAATCCATAAACATCGGCTCTACAATGTAAGCTAGTTTAAATGGATGCTCTGTTACCGGATTAATTTCCGAATACGAATAGGTAGTATTGTCCTCTCCAGAAGCGCTGATTTGACTTACAATTTTGTCCTCTCTGTAAACATTGAATGACTGAATATTAGCCCCTGAACCTACTTTAAAGTCCAATCGCACCTCGTGCGTTTCAGGATGAGTTTCGCCTTTTTTTTGGGTACAAGCCCCTACTAAAATCAAAAGTATTAAAATACCATAATTACTTGCCTTCATAAAACAAAAGTACAAAATTTGTTTAGGATAAAATCAAGATTCAATCTAGCCTCCTACGAACTAAGTACTGGAATTTCCCTAGGCTTTTCGCTTTGAACTCGGTCTATGATCGCCTTGAGATGTTCTGGAGTTGTTCCGCAACATCCTCCAACTATATTTAAAAATCCGCTGCTAGCGAATTCTCCAACGACCTTACTCATACTTTCTGGTGTTTCATCGTATTCGCCAAATTCATTTGGTAACCCTGCATTAGGATGCGCAGATACTCTGCACCATGCCTTATCACTTAGCTCTTTGATAAACGGTCTCATTTGATCTGCACCTAAGGCGCAGTTAAGACCAATACTTAACGGTTTAGCATGACTTACACTGTACCAAAACGCTTCCACAGTTTGGCCACTTAACGTTCTTCCACTCGCATCTGTGATAGTCCCGCTAATCATTATCGGAGTATCTAAACTCATTTCTTCCTTAACTTCTAAAATAGCGAAGATGGCCGCTTTACAGTTTAATGTATCAAAGACCGTTTCGATTAAAAAAATATCTACACCTCCTCTCGCTAACGCTACGGTTTGCTGTCTGTAGGTAGCCACTAAATCGTCAAAACTTACCGCTCTATACCCTGGATTATTGACATCAGGAGAAAGACTCGCAGTCTTATTAGTTGGCCCAATGCTTCCCGCTACGAAACGTGGCTTGTCTGGATTTTTAGCGGTATAAGCATCTGCTGCATTTCTAGCTAGTTTCGCGGAAGCTATATTCAACTCATCTACCAAAAATTCCATATGATAATCCGCCATAGAAACTGCCGTGCTATTGAAACTATTTGTTTCAATAATATCGGCTCCAGCTTCCAAGAACTGATTATGAATTTCACTAATTATATGAGGCTGAGTTATGGATAGCAAATCATTATTCCCTTTTAGATTATGTTGATAATCAGCAAATCGTTCACCACGGTAAAGTTCCTCGGTGAGTTTATGTTTTTGAATCATGGTGCCCATTGCACCATCCAAAAAGAGAATTCTGTCTTGTAATAACTGCTCTATTTTATGCATTGGAGCAAAGATAAGGTGATAAAACTAGCTTATATTTTAAAGTTAAAAAAACTTAAAAAAAATGGCCAGACAGAAGTCTGGCCACATATACTAAAAGCTAAGTATTTCAACTTTAAAAAAGCTGAAAAATTTTTATGCTAGGTTAATTTAGCATTACGATATATTTTTTATAAAAGCAGAATCTCTATATAACAATCTAGGCATCAGCATCAAACAAGAGAATCTATTATATATTTTTTTATCGGACAAAGTTAAGCTTTACCACAATGTCTCATCACAAACAATTGCATCGTTCTATGTAAAGTGCACTATTAACGACGGGGGAGAATATCACTTCATTTGTTTATAGAGTGTAAATTCAGCATTTAAACACCTCACACAATAGTCGAATTAAAAAGAGTAAGATGATGTAGCTATTATTCCTGCACTAATGAGCACATTATTATTATTTTTGCCCCTCGTAAAATAGAAATGGCAAGACAACTGCAAATACGTGAGGCCCTTCGTGAGGCAATGAACGAAGAAATGAGAAAAGACCCATCTGTGTTTCTTATAGGTGAAGAAGTAGCAGAGTACAATGGTGCTTATAAGGTAAGTCAAGGTATGCTTGACGAATTTGGACCAAAACGGGTAATTGATACCCCAATTGCGGAACTTGGATTTGCTGGTATAGCGACGGGTGCAGCAAGTAATGGACTAAAACCAATTGTTGAATTTATGACATTTAACTTTAGTCTTGTTGCAATTGACCAAGTTATCAATGCTGCAGCTAAAATGAATAGTATGAGCGGTGGTCAGTTTACATGCCCTATGGTATTTAGAGGCCCAACAGGTAGTGCCGGACAATTAGGAGCTCAACACTCTCAAGCTTTTGAAAACTGGTACGCAAACTGCCCTGGGCTCAAAGTTGTGGTTTTGTCTAACGCTTATAATGCAAAAGGTCTGTTGAAATCTGCAATTATAGATCCAGATCCAGTTATTTTTATGGAGAGTGAGCAAATGTATGGCCTAAAGCATGATGTTCCTGAAGAAGAGTATTATATCCCTATTGGACAAGCAAACATACAAAAAGCAGGCACGGACGTAACACTTGTATCATTTGGTAAAATGATGCGTGTTGCTGAGGACGCTGTAGTTGCATTAGCCGAAAAAGGAATAGATGTAGAACTTATCGACTTACAATCCGTAAGACCAATTGACTACCATACGATAGCTGAAAGTATAAAGAAAACAAATAGATGTGTTGTTTTAGAAGAAGCTTGGCCACTTGCGTCAATCTCATCTGAAATTAGTTACATGATGAGCCAAATGGTATTTGATCATTTGGACGCGCCGATAAAACGAGTAACTACGCGTGATACACCATTACCTTATGCTGCTACGCTGGTTGACGCTTGGTTGCCCAACGTGCAACGTGTGGTTGAAGCAGTGGATGCTGTGATGTACAGAAAATAATACTAGTATACAAAATTATAAAAGCCTCGTACCTCTGGTGTGGGGCTTTTATAATTTAAATCGGCCTTTACTGAAAATACGAACGCCTGTATCTTTTCCTTTACGCAATGCGCGTTGCTCTTCTTCTGGCAGTGCAACGATAGTTTGACATTCTACCGAACACGTACTACTATATTTTTGAGCACATTTAGGACATTGAATAAAGAGTAGATTACAAGCTTTGTTTTTACAATTACTATGATCGTCAAAAGGTTCACCGCAATGATGACAACTGGCAATTATATCATCTGTAATTCGTTCATTGATTCGTTCGTCAAAAACAAAATTTTTCCCTATAAATTTATTAGGAAGTCCTTTCTCTTTGGCATCCCGTGCATACTTAATAATACCACCTTCAAGGTGGTAAACGTCCTTAAAACCTTTGTGCTTGAGATAAGCACTTGCTTTTTCGCACCTTATGCCACCCGTGCAATACATAACTACTGTCTTATCTTTTTGCTCTTCTAGTTCATTTACGACTAAAGGGAGTTGCTCCCTAAAGGTATCTACATCAGGACACCACGCTCCATCAAAGTGTCCGACTTCACTTTCATAATGATTACGCATATCAATGAGTAATGTATTCTCGTCATCTGTAAGCTTGTTAAATTCCTCCACATTTAAGTAATTGCCTGGTTTACTGACATCAAACAGATCGTCTTCAAGGCCATCAGCCACTATCTTAGATCTAACTTTTATAGCAAGCTTAAAAAAAGATTTTCCATTGTCATCTACTGCAAAATTCAAACGGACACCTTTTAAAAATGTTATATTCTCTAGCTCTGCTTTGTAAGCCTCTAAATTTTTTGTAGGCACGCTAAGTTGAGCGTTGATTCCTTCGTAAGCCACATAGATTCTTCCGAGTATTCCAAGTTGATCCCAGTGAAAGAATAGATGATCTCTAAACAATTGGGGATTGCCTATTTGGGCATACTTGTAAAAGGAAATAGTAGTGCGTTTTTCGTCACTTGCCTTGATTTTCTCCTTTAATTCTTCCCCATTAATAGTATTATGCAATTTCATGTTACATCCTTTTTAACGGTAGTACAAATGTAAAAAAAGAAAAGGTTATTACTTTATCCTATTCTGTAATAACTTTTGCGTTCTTGTTCATCTTGCTTACCTCCATGTACAACCAAATTCCAGCCCATAGGCCAGCTAATATCTCCCCTACTGGCATTGAAAACCAAACACCATCTAGGCCTACAAAATGCGCAAAAACAAACATTAGAGGAATCATAAATATTCCTTGCCTAGCTAGGGTAAGAACTAACGCCGGCATTGGCTTGCCTATGGCTTGGAAATAAGCTCCTCCGATAAAACCAACACCCATCAGTGGCAGTGATATAAAAATCCACTTAAGAACACGGGGCGTATGCGCCAGTAATTCTTTGTCTTCAGTAAAAACTTGTATCAATGTTTGAGGAAACAGAAACAGAATCCCTAGCATTAGGATAGATATACTAAAGGTCCATTTCAATCCTAAAATAATAGTATCACTCACTCTATTCCAATTTTTAGCGCCGTAATTATAACTTATAATAGGCATAAGCCCCTGCATCACTCCTATTATAGGAAAAGCAATAAACAAACTGTAGCCTCTTATTAAACCATAAATAGCTAAAGCATGTGAACCCCCTTTGTCTCCAAGCGTATCAGCATATTCAATATTGCCCCAAATATTAAGTTGACTGTTTAATACAATAGCCAAGAGACTAAACATACCTTGTCGAACAAGTGTTATAGAACCGATTGAAGCAATTTCCGCAGAGATGGGCAGGTCTAGCTTAAGATTACTTTTAGTTAATTTCAACTCGCTTCTACCCGATAAGAAAAACCACAATGTATATCCGCCACTCAAACAATATCCCGCAGTAGTAGCCCATGCAGCGCCGCTTATCCCCATGTCGAAATGATAGATAAGTATATAATCTAAAAAAATATTAGAAATAGCGGGGATAATCATGGTTAACATCGCCACTTTAGGCTTTCCTTCTGCTCGTATTACGTTATTGGTCATCATAGCCCATCCGAGGAAAGGAAGACCTATAAGTAAAATATTAAAGTACTTCTTAGCATATGGTAATATTTGATCGTTAGCGCCAAATAATTTTAATATCTGGTCTTGAAAAAGAAAGCCAAGCAATACAAAAACTCCTACAAACAACAAGGTTAATATTATTTGATTCCCAAACGTTTTCTGCGCTTTTTCCGCATCGCCTTTACCCAAGGCACGCGCTAAAACAGATGCTCCACCAACACCAATTGCCATACCAAAAGAAGAAATGAGAAACGTAATAGGAAGAACTACCGTAATGGCAGCTATGGCCAGCTCTCCTTCTGCATAATGACTTACAAACCAAACATCTACCATCTGATACAATGACATCACCAAGAAGCCAAAAGCTGCAGGAAGTGATTGTTTAAGCAACAGAGAACTTATTTTTTCAGTCCCAAGTCTATCGGAGGTTTTACTTTGCTTTTCCAAAGCCGCAAATGTACTGTTTTAGAGAGTGTAAATTTATCCTTTGAAATATTGTAGGTTACCGATTTGCTACCCTTTATTAATCTCAATATTAATACTTTGCTATTAATTGAATACATTTCATTTTCTTTGCACTAGTGAATTATTTAAGTCATTACTATTTCGACAAAGACGAGGAGAATAAGTATTATAACATTGGACTAATACTGCCAGACCTTGCTAGAGCGCATATCTCAAAGCTAAGAATAAATCCATACAAGAATATAACCTTTACTACCAAGGAGATATCCAGTATGAATGACGGTACAAATAGACACTTTGCTAGTGATCGTAAATTTCATAACTGGATGACATTTGTAGACTTGACCAACAAGGCTACTGACATGATTAGAGAGAGTGGAGACAAAGACATTAACCGTGATTATTTTATTACCCATATTATGGTTGAAGTATTACTTGACAAGATACTATTAGATAAAAATCCAAGTTTAGCTGACGATTTTTATAACATGATAGACAGCGTAGAACAAGATTGGGTGCTTAAATTTATGCGATATGCTGGGTTACAAGATGACGAGTTATGGAAGGGGCAACATCGCCGATTTATGAAAGCACGTTTCTTAGCCAACTATACAAGTCTAGAAAATGTGGTTGCGGCCGTTGAAGGAGTTTGCGCTAAACTAGGCATGATTGAACTTAATGATGATCAGAGACAACTACTAGTTGATATTTGCGAAACAATAGAACCTGAATTAGAACGTTCTATTGGTGCCTTAGAAATTCAACTCCTATAAAAAATATGCTACATCATACAAAACTAGTCCTTGCCTTACTATCCATTTTACTTTTTGCAGGTACTAATTTGTATGCACAATCCGCTCCTAAATACAGTAACGAATTTTTATCTATAGGCGTCGGTGCTCGAGCTTTTGGTATGTCCAACTCCGTAATAGCATCTGTAGAAGATGTAACTGCAGGATATTGGAACCCTTCGGCCCTTGTAAAACAACAGGATAAAATACAACTATCATTTATGCACTCTGCTTTATTTAGCGGAATTGCCAATTATGATTATTTAGGCATTAGTACAAAAGTTAACGATAATGCAGCCCTCAGTTTTTCGATGATTCGATTTGGGGTAGACGGCATTCCTAACACACTAGACCTTGTTCGAAACGGTCAGATAGACTATAATAGAGTAACAGAGTTTAGTGCCGTAGATTATGCTTTTATCATTAGCTACGCCCAAAAAGCCATCAAAAACGGACTAAGCATTGGCGGTAGCGCCAAAATAATAAATCGTAAAGCAGGTGAATTTACGACAGCTTGGGGATTTGGTATAGACGCAAGTGCTCGTTATGAAACTCAGAATAAATGGATTTTTGCAGCCGTGGCTCGCGACGTGACTACCACTTTTAATGCCTGGAAATATAATTTTACAGACGCTGAAATTCAAACGTTTCAAAGCACAGGAAATGAGGTTCCCGTAAACTCCTTAGAATTCACCTTGCCAAAGCTACTTTTAGGAGTTTCTAAAAAAATCAACTTTAATGACGATTACTCTTTATTAACAGAGTTGAACATGGATTTAAATACCGACGGTAGACGTAATACCTTGCTTCAAACCAACTTAGTTAGTGGAGACCCACATTTAGGTGTAGAAGCGGGCTACAAAGACATAATCTTTTTACGAGGGGGAGTAGGCAACGTGCAACAGGTTAAAACCGACGATATATCAAGCACTGAGATTATAGATGGGAAGACTATTACGAATTATAAATCTGAATGGACGTTTATGCCTAACATAGGCGTTGGATTAAAACTCAAAAATTTAAGTATAGACTACGCGCTTACTGACGTAAGTAACCAAAGCGCAGCCCTACTGTCTCACGTATTTAGCATACGTGCGGCTGTAAATGCTCCAAAAAAATAAGTAATCCACTACTTTTCGTAGCATCTTAACATTCAAATTTGTACATCTCGTGTACTAAAATGAACTTCGAACAAGCAATTATAAGTCAACTAGAGGCAAACGCTAATCCAAAACAAGCACTTAAAATGGCAGCCTATATGAAAAACCAGTTTGTTTTTTATGGTATTAATAGCTCTACACGAAAACTCATTTGTAAAGAAATCTACGACCAATACGGCGTACCCGAAAATGCTATTGAAGTAGCGAAAGTACTATTTTTACGACCGCACCGGGAATGTCACTACATAGCGCAAGAACTACTTCTAAAGGCAAAAAAACAATGGAAGGAGCATCACATAGAAGCCATAGAATGGGTTATTTTACAAAATAGTTGGTGGGATACGGTAGACTTTTTAGCTAGTAAAGTGGTCGGAGCCTATTTTCAAAAATGGCCAGATAATAAAGCCAACATTACACACCGTTGGAATGTAAGTGAAGACATATGGTTAATTAGAACCTCTATTATTTTTCAACTAAAATACAAAGCAAAAGTGGATACAATCCTATTGGCAAATAGCATTTTACCCCACACCCAAAACAAGGCGTTTTTCATTCGAAAAGCGATTGGCTGGGCACTTCGTAGTTATGCCGATGTAAATCCATCATGGGTGATTTCTTTTGTAAAAAACAACAAATTACAGCCACTAAGCATCAAAGAAGCACTTCGAAAACTACCTAAGTAAGTCACTATCCATTAACCCATGTTTTCTTGCGATAGCTAAATAATGCGCCTGAAAGTCCAAAACAGCCAGCTACTAAACCCCCTAAACATGCGCTAAGAAAGGGTGTAGACCAGTTGGGCAATAAAAGTAACTTACCCATTAATTCAGCGACTACGCCATTGTCATTAAGGTAAATAGCTATGAGCCAAGTAATCAATACTGATAGAAAAGGGACACCAAAACCCGCTGATGATTTCATTTTACCTAGGTATGCCACTGTAAAGGAAATAGGCGCTATTACCCACCAAGGCGCAACCAGTGAGCACACAACAGTTAGTACACATATGGAGACAAAGAGAATACTATTTTTCATGATTTATATGAATGGTAAAAAGTGATGTAGATATTTCTGAAGATTTTCGGGCCAAGACAAGTTTATCATATTCTCCTTTTGCCCAGGTGGATATACGGTTTTTGTAGAAAGGGCTTGCAGGATTCCCACTTTGGCCTCCTGGATATGTCCCATAAGCTTCAGGGGTCTTCCCCAACAAGACAATCATGCGCCAACTGGGTCCAAACTTCTGTTGCATAGCATTCAAACTATACTTGGTGCCGCCCAAGGCTAGTTCCATTTCTGAGAATGCAGGTAAACGAGTAAGGTGTAGTATTTGAGCGTCTTTAGACTCGCTCAATGTGAGTCTATCTAACCCCATAACAATCCTAAACGATTGATTTATAAGGTCGTCCAAGGATTCTACTTTTGAAGTGGATGCTACATCGTAAAATTTACTAGTATTCATGCTTTCCATCATATTAACCGTAACCCAATAATCCGGTTCGGGAAGAGCAACTTTTTTATTTTGTGTATACACTTCATCCCATAGCATTTCGTGAAAAGTACTGAACCATCTGTCAAACAAAACTGCAGCTACAGATGAAGCATCATAATGAAAATCCCACTTAGCTAATTCCTTAGCATAGGCGTGCATAGCAACTTTCCCATTGAGTCTTGGCAGCATAACGGCAAGTGCTTCTTCTGCCAACATACTGTATGTACTGTTTTGCATGGCTTTCATATAGGTTAAATCGACAACCTTTTTATCGGCAAGATACTTGTTTACTATTCTGCCTCTATAAGGTTCAAAATTCCCATTGTAATAATAAGGATAATCTTCATTGGCACTGTATTGGTTTGCACTGCTAACATATCCTCTTTCAGGATTACGTTCTTGAGGATTGGCGTCGCGTGGGATAAACCCTGACCACCCATTTTTAGAACTGGAACCATCGGTAATGGTAACTCCTTGCATATACTTTTTTATAGGCAGTGAACCGTTTATCCGTATCCCTATTTCATTTTTATTATCTGCATAAATAAAGTTTTGCGCAGGTGCATAAAATGCAGCTGTAGATTTCAAATAATCGTCATAATTATCACACTGCATTCCATTAACAAAAGCCATAAACTCAGGCGTAGGTGCCGCATCGTGCGCTATCCAACGCAGGGCTAAATTGGTCTCATCATCTACTACTGGGCCCCAAACAGTATACCTAACCGTATCAAATACCACCTTCTCACCTTTAACCAATATCTTTTCTATTTTGAGATCCGCCTTTTTTTGCTGACCGTCTAGCATATAACTGGTTTTACTTTTATCGGTCCATTTTACGGTATAGTAGTCTGATACGTCATGACCAACATTCGTCTCACCCCATGCTATGTTTTCGTTAAACCCAATCATAATGCCTGGCATCCCAAGTAAGGTCACACCTTGTGCAGAAAATTCGGGAGTGGTAATAGCTATCTCATACCATACCGATGGTAGGCTCAATCCTAAATGTGGATCATTGGCAAGCATGGGTAATCCTGTAGCACTTTTAGAACCACTCACAGCCCAGTTATTGCTACCTATACCATCTGGAGAACGTGGCCTTTGGATGCTAGGCAAATTAAGACTCGTAATAGCGCCTTTAAAAGAATCTGTACGTTCTTTAGCGTAGTTATACGGTCCTTCAGCAATTGGAATATCTTTTGGATTCCTATCAGGATAAATTAAACTATAGTCTTCTTTCCCCAATACACGAAGCGCATTGCTCATTTCAATATCATTTTCATAACCGGCCAGTGTTTGCGTCATTGCCTTAAGTAGCAAGGCAGAGTGTCTATTGGTCCATGAACTTGGCTTAAAATCCAAGAGTTTATATTCTATTGGATAATCTTTTGGAGCTAGGTTACTTATAAAATGGTTGACGCCAGCAGTGTACGCATCTATATTTTTTAGCTCCTCGGGGAAATTATCCCACCCTTTCAGTGCATTATCTGCTGCAAAACCAAGTCCTAACCTACGTTGTTTCTTATCATACTCTAACAGATTAGGTCCGAGAATTTCAGCCAATTTACCGTCAGGTGAGCGAGTCGATAAATCCATTTGAAACAACCTATGATAAGCTTCTACGTAGCCTTGTGCAAACATTGCATCTTGTAAGTTTTTTGCATAAATATGAGGCACCATTCGGTCGTCAAAAACGATAGTAACCTCTTCTTTAATAAGCTCACTTGTAAGCTTAAAGTCTGAATAATCCGTACTTTTTTCAGAGTTTTGCCATGCTCCCGTAAACGGATTTAACAGTTTACCAATAGGCGGGATAGGCTTCTCACCTAGGGTATGTGAGTTGTTAAAAAAATAAACTAAGCCGAGCCCAATAATCAATGATATAATTCCAAGTACTTTTTGCATTGTAAGATGACGAAGTTACTAAAAAAATACATTGGTATTCGAATGAACTAAATTGAGATTCTCATGTTTGTAAGATTGTAATGAGTAGTACACCGTTAGACTTAAATCGTATCATAGAAATGGCGTGGGAAGACCGCACTAGTTTTGATACCATTAAACTACAATTCGGTATAACGGAGCAAGAGGTGATTCAAATCATGCGCAGAGAATTAAAACCCAGTAGTTTTAGACTTTGGCGAAAGCGAGTACAAGGAAGAGTAACTAAGCATAATAAATTGAGAGGCTGGGTAGAAGGTAGACATAAGTGCAATCTTCAACGAACCATTTCAAATAATAAAATTAGCAAACGATAGTATTACGGTTAATTCCATCTCATTGGGCAACTTTACAAAGTCTATTTTGTGCGCACCAAACCGTACAATGCGACTATCGCCCAAATAAATTCACGACTAAAAAAGGTATGTATTAATTTTTCTATTAGAATCGAATTTTTTAATGACTTACTTCAATTTCTAAATGGTCTATGTCAATATTTTGCTTTTTCAAAATTCGTTTTACTAAAAAGGCGAATAAGGTTAAATAGGCAAAGCAAACTACTGCTACAATAAATGATTGATGTATCCCGATAAGGTCTGACAATTTTCCTTGTATTGGAGGAATAATACCGCCGCCTAAAATCATCATTACTAAAAATGCTGATCCTTGAGAAGTATATTTCCCAAGACCTATGATAGAAAGACTAAAAATTGCGGGCCACATGATACTACAAGCTAAACCACCCGCAAGGAAAGCATAGATAGCTAAAGTGCCGGTGGTGGATAATCCTATTAGCATAGCCAAAATGCCAAGTGCTCCAAAAACCATCAGAGTTCTAGCTGGCTTATCCCTGCTAAAGAAGAAAGCTCCAATTTGCAAGAAAACACACACTACATAGTAATAAAGAGGAGTCATGTCTTTACCTGAAAGTATATTTACCCCAAGGATAAGCCCGAACGCAACTATGGGAACAATTATGAGGGCCATAGTTCTTTTTATTCCGTTTAGGTTAAATACACTAATGGCTCCTGCCCAGCGCCCTATCATTAAGCTGCCCCAGTACATGGATATATATGGAGCAATCTCCGATGATTGTAATCCGCCAAAGGAATCTAGTTTTAAGAGTTCGCCCAGATTAGAACCTATGGCAACCTCTACGCCGACGTACGTGAAAATGGCAAGCATTCCAAGAACCAGTTGAGGATATTGCATTGCTCCCCATCCATCTTGTTTTTTCTTAGCGGAAGTGTATGAAAATAGTAAACCTCCCACAACCGTAATTAAAGCGCCTATCAACCAAGACATTCTATAGTTTTCAAGTCCTTTACTGATTTGTGCCAACTTGGTCTCTTTGGATAAAATTAAATCAAGATTAATGGTTTCTGAATTCGCAGCGTTTAGTTCAACTATTTCATTCCCTAAGGTTAATATTTCAGCTGCTTCAGCGCTTTTATAACTGCTAAATACAGGCACAAACATAATAGCCAACAATACAGTCATAACGGTCAACGTGATAAGCGCTTTATTTGCTTTTTCTACAGGCTCAGTGGTTATACCATCAGGCACTTTTTGGGAGAAAAAGAAAAGTCCTGCCGCCAGAATAAATAATAATCCTACGCCCATGTATAAATATATAACCTTACTAAGTTCAAGCATTTTTATTTGCTCATCGGTTATACTCACTGCAGAGCCAAATAAGGCTAATGCTACTACTATTGGGCCAATCGTGGTTCCCAAAGAATTTATTCCACCTCCTAAATTAACGCGGCTAGCACCAGTTTTCGGGTCGCCAAGTAAGATGGCAAACGGATTAGCTGCTGTTTGTTGTAGTGAAAAACCTAATGCTACAATAAATAGCCCTATCAACATTCCTGCATATAAATTAGCCTGAACTGCTATTATCATAGCTCCAGCTCCAAGTGCAGAAAAAAGTAATCCGTAGACGATACTTTTTTTATAACCCCACTTACCTACGATGTCAGTACCTCCTAAGGTCCCAAATGCAAATAGTAAAAGGGCACCTAAATAGTAAGCGGTATAAAATGCAAAGTCTACAAGCTGCGACTGAAATTGGTCCAACGAGAAGTACGATTTACAAAAGGGAATAAATATGCTATTTCCTGCAGCAATAAATCCCCAAAAGAAAAACACGGTTATTAGTGTATACAGGGCTGGGTAGTTGGTTTTGGTCATGTTATAATTAAAAAATTGCGTTACAATCGAGTCGAATATACGTACGTATTTGAAAACAAAAAGAAATATCAGAATTACTTGCACCAAAAAATAATTTAAGCGAATGCCTCCTGATAGGAATTGCGCTAATTCACTGATTGAACTAACCATTTATTTAATTGGTAAAAATTATCAAGTTTGCTGTGTTGAGCAACTCTGTGCATAATTGTTGGGGTAAGCTGTCATTATAAGTTAACAACATCGTGTTTCATTTGCTAGTTGAATAGGTTTCCCTTTATCTTCGCAGTATGTTCCCAACACTTACCGGAAATGGACGAATATGGATTTATGTAGCCAATAGACCCCTTACCTCAGCAGAATCATCAATCATAGAAGAAAGACTTTCTGTATTTTGCAAAAACTGGGCAGCTCATGGTAATCAACTTACAGCCGAATTTGCTATTTTTTACAACCAACTCTTGGTATTAGGGGTAGATGAGGAGATAGAAGCAGCATCGGGGTGCAGCATAGATCAGACTTCTGCTATATTCAGACAAATTGATAACGAAATGAACTTGGATCTTTTTAACAGAATGAATCTCACCTTTTTAGAAGACGATAAGATTCGCTTAGTGCAGCTTCCGGAGCTAACACAAGCATTTCGTGTGGGTATTATTCATGCTAATTCTACGTTTCTGGATAATACGCTGGGAGTGCTTTCGGAATTACGTACAAGATGGCAAGTTCCTTTTGAAAAATCTTGGGCGTTTAAAAGAGTAAAATCGTTAGAAAGCAGCTAATTAGTTCCTGAAGTGCCTAAATTTATTTTAATAGAATCTTCCGGAGATGTTTGCTCAGTCGCAGTTTCTCGCGGTAGTCAGATTATTGCTGAAAAATCTATTCAAGAACCCAACTCACATTCTATTTATTTAGCACAATTTGTAGACGATGTTTTAAAAGAAAGCGGATTAGAAATAGCTACACTTGACGCGGTTATTATTGGCGGAGGTCCTGGTTCATATACCGGATTGCGTATCGGGTGCAGTTTGGCCAAAGGCCTTTGTTTCGGATCAGATTTACCACTTATCGCATGCTCTACATTAGCCGCTTTTGCAGCTTCAGCTCAATTAGAATTTCCCAAAGCGGAACGTTTTATCTCATTGATAGATGCACGTAGAATGGATGCCTATTTGGGTGTATTTGACAAAAAACTAAATTCTATTGCTGATGAACAGTTTATCACAATCGATGCTCAACTAGCTGGTGATTATACCCACGGAGAGACAATTGCTTGTGGATCTGGAGCCTTAAAATGGGTTCAAGAATTTAATCCCAAAAACATTTTAATTAGTTCACATACAGGTATTAATGCTCGAAATTTACTTCCTGAAGCCCTTAAAAAGTGGGAAGCGGGTGAGCTAGAGCGTGTGGCGTATTATGAGCCCAATTATATTAAATCAGTTTTTGTGACAAAAGCCAAGCCTAAAGTTTAATGATAGGATTACACGAGACTAAAGTTCACCTCTTATATTTGCGACTTTAATACATGAAGTTAAGTGCTTTTATAGTCTCCCTCTCGTTTTCGTTTTGTGTATCTGCGCAAACCTTTAGTGAGAAAACTACCACAGCCTCTAATGTACGTCTAAATGTGTCCAACTCAGGTACGTTTGGCAATGCATTTCGAGGATATCGCGATGGTTCGGGTAACCCTTCTGGAGAATATCCCGCAGGAAGCGGCGTAGAACATCTGTTTGAAAGTGGTATTTGGTTTGGCGGATTAATAAATGGATCTACCGTGGCAGTGAGTACTGCAGCAGTAGATGCCCCCCAAGGATATAGCACGGGTTCTGCCGGTTTTGAGTTTTATCCGGAACCAGGAGCCACACTTAAAGAAATCTCATCGCTTCGAAATAGTCCCTATTACAATACATCTGCAGTTTCTCACCAAGATTTTGTAGCCACATTTTCTGATAAAAATGTAAAAGTGCCAGGTACGAATACTCAAATAGGATCTCACCTCGACCCTCTTTTTGTTCAAATAACCGCAAAGTCATATAATTGGAACTACAGCTTCAGTGATTTTTTTGTTATTTTAGATTATGAACTAGAAAATATCGGTACGAACACCATCGACAGTGCCTTTTTTGGGCTTTGGGCTAATACCGTTGTTCGAAATATCAATGTTACTCCTGCGGGAAGTGGCGGTGCCTCTTTCTATAATAAAGGAGGTAATGGTTATTTTGATAGCTTACAAATGGCATACTGCTATGATAATGCGGGGGATGTAGGTTTTACAGATAGCTATGTGGGGCAAAAATTTTTAGGTGCAGAAGATAAAAATGGCTTTCACCATCCTAATAATGGGTCTTCATTTAAAGCGAATTACAATGCTTGGCAGTTTAATAGTACTACAGATCCTATCTACTTCCAACCTACCAACGACAACACGCGCTATCAAAAATTAACCCGAGGATTAAACCAACATCAATGTTGGGATGAAAACAATACCACTAACTCAAGTTGCGGAACTAAAAGCTATCAGCAGCAGTTGAATGAAGCAGGTAATCGTTCAGACTTAGTTTCCGTTGGTCCATTTAAAGATTTCAAACCAGGAGATAAGATAAAGGTTAGTTATGCCTTTATTTTTGGTAGAAAGAAACAAGATGGTAATGCGAATAGCGCCAATAATTTGGAGCAACAGAGTATTTTCTTAGCCAATGCCTCTTGGGCGCAAACTGCATATAATGGTGAAGATGTTAATGCAAATGGCCTTTTAGATGCTGGTGAAGATATAGATGGAGACGGAAAACTTACACGCTTCATACTTCCCGCTCCTCCAGAAATTCCGGTAACTAAAGTAGTAACTGCTGAAAATAAAATCGAGATTTATTGGGCGCAAAACGCAGAGTCTAGTATTGACCCTATAAGTCAAACCATGGATTTTGAAGGATACAGAGTCTATATGACTAAATTAGGTTTTGACGTAAGTGCCGTCCCTAATTTGCAACGCGATTTGGTGAAAATAGCGGAATACGATATAGCTGCTAATGGTTATAATTATGAGACAGGTTTTGGCGCAGTAAGACTTGATCAACCTTTTAAGTTTGAAGGAGATGATACCGAATATTGGTATAAATACACCGTAAACAATGTGTTAAACGGCTGGCAATATGCTATATCGGTAACTGCTTTTGACAGAGGTAATGCGGCCAGTAACCTAGAGAGTCTAGAAAGTAGCCCGCTTGCGAATAATTATAGAGCGTATGCAGGGAAGCCCGCAAATGAGAACTTAAGTGTCAATGAGCCATTTGCGTATCCTAATCCCTACATCGCAGGAGCAAGTTGGGAAGGGAAAAGTTCATTTCAAGAACAAAGTCGTAAGTTATACTTTGCTAACCTACCCGCTAATTGTGAAATATATGTTTACACAGCAGCAGGAGATTTCTTAGATCAGATAACGCACAACGCCCAATATGATGGCAGTGATATCCGCTGGAATCAAACATTTGGGGCAGAGAATGCGGACCAAAACGTATTTTCAGGAGGAGAGCATGCATGGGACTTGCTTACAGAGAACACACAAATTATAGCCCGGGGGTTATATATTTTTACCGTAAAAGACTTAGATACTGGCAAATTATACAAAAGCAAATTTGCCGTCATAAAATAAAGAATAAATAAAGAATAAAATGAAAAAACAAGTTCTAACACTAGCATTGGGATTATTCAGTATCCTTTTTGCGTCTGCTCAAACGACTGTATCGGTGCACGATATACAGTATATAAGTCCTAGTGACTTAGCAAGTTGTAAAGATTTAAGTGCGTATGACGGTCAAGAAATAAAGACTGTAGGTGTAGTTATGCATGACGGAGGTCTTACAGAATTAGCGTCAGGTTCAGTTACTGGAGGTTACAGACCTGGTGTACACATTATGGATACCGCTGCGGGTGGAGTAATGGGCAATTTTGCAGGTATTCAAATTCACGGGGTATATTCTGGTCAACTATCTCAGCCGGTAACTGCACTTAATAATCTAGTAGCAGGTATGATTGTAGAAATCGTGGGAACAGTAAATAACTTCAGCGGTGAAACACAAATCTATCCTAAAGACAATTCGTCAGTAACTGTTATAGGAACAACCTCTGCTCCTACTCCTAAAGTAATAAACTTGGGTGTACTAAATGACAACTCAAGAAGTAATGTATACACTTCGGGGGAAGAGTACGAAGGTTCGTTAGTAACATTAGAAAACGTAACCGTGGTTGGTGTTTCTATTTTCAGTGGCAATAGAGTTAGTTTTGATGTGAGTGATGTAAACGGTAATTTAATAAATGTTTCTGATAGATTTATTGCTCAAAAACAAGCAAGTTGGAATGCACTTAATGGTTCATCTCCTCAAACAAAAGGACAATTTACACCACCAGTAGTAGGTACTAAATACGAGTCTTTGACTGGCATAGTGCTTCATTCTCAAAATGGTTGTTCAGGTGGAACAGGAAGAGGTTATGAATTAAATCCATTCTCTGCGGATCATTACAAAGTAGGAGACACACCTCCAAGCATTACACAAGTAAGCAGAAGTCCATTGGTTCCTGCTAGCGGTAATGTGGTAACGCTTACAGCCAAAATGGTAGATTTTAACGGCACAGTAGTAGACCAAAAATTATTTTATTCAACAAATTTAAATCAAGACAATACCGCTTTCACTCCAGTTTCTATGACATTAAAGTCAGGTTCAACTGATGAATTTGAAGCGAATATTCCAGCTTTTACAGATGGCACAATAGTTAGATACTACATTACTGCTGATGATAACGATGGTAATAAAAGCTACGAACCTTTTAGTGCAGCAAAAGCATCGGGTTCAACCTCTTTTTATACCGTGAGAGACAATGGCTTAAGTATTGTTGACCTTCAAAAAGTATTAAACCCTGTTCAAGATGCGAGTCCATACAAAGATCAAACAGTTACCGTAAAAGGATATGTTATCGCAAGTGCTAAGCCTTACGACCTGGAAGATATTTACATTCAAGATAAAGACGCAACAGAGTTTGCCGGCATAAAATTAACAGGCAACGCTGACTTGTTAGACTTATGGAGAACTGAAGAAGTAGAAGTAACTGGTAAAGTGGTAGAATCCTTCGGAAACACCCAACTAGAAGTAACTTCAATATCTAAAACAGGTAAAACATTTGATGTAGCGCCTATAGAATTACCAGTAAGCGATAGTGCAGGCAGAGCAAATGGAGGAATGGAAAAATACGAATCTATGCTTGTAAAAATGGTTAATTCAGGAGGTAAAGTAAAAATAGCTAACCCACGTTTAAATCCATTTGGAGAATTCATGATCTCTAATGATACTGCTGCTAATTTTGCCAACAGTACCAAGGTTCAAACCGGCGTAAAAAATAGCAATAATAATTCTTCGCTTTGGGTGTCTTTAGTGTCTAACGACACTTTTGCCAACATAGATGGTATCATGGAAGTAACAGCAGTGGAAGCTACCAAAGACATGGATATGGACGCTATAGTTGGTGTTATTTATTATGGATTCAGCCAGTTTGCACTTAAGCCAAGAAATAACGACGATATTATAGGTTTTAGCCAAACACTAGAATCAGCAAAATATGCGAGCGATACCGCTAAAAATAGTGTGGTAGAACTTACCAATTTAGGTGTTTCTTTCTACCCTAATCCTGCCAATAATGTGTTAAATATTCAGGTAGGAAACAATGGTAACGGCACACTTGCAATACGCAGTCTTGAAGGAAGATTAGTTAGTCAAACTGAAATACTTGGAAGCACCTCTGTGAATATAAGTTCATTATTAAGTGGTGTTTATTTCCTGGAATATACCAACGCAACTGGGCAGAGAGCTTCTGCTAAGTTTGTGAAACTTTAATGATAAATACGATCTTATCATATACAACAAGAAGACTGAACACTCTCGTGCTCGGTCTTCTTGTTTTTATTTTTTCCTGTAAAACAGGAGAAGAGTTGCCAAACATGGCACCCGAAACTAAATTGTCTGTAGAAAATATCAACCTTTCAGGAGACAAACGGCTAAATAGTACAGTTAACCTTACGTGGTTTGGTACGGACGTAGATGGTTATGTTCGGCATTATGAAATTAAAATAAATGAAGGCGAATGGTTTAAAACTCAAATACAAGATAGTACATTTTTATTTGATATTGATCCAGACGCAGACTCAACAGATATTGAGTTTTATGTAAGAGCGGTGGATGATGAAAACGTTGCTGATCCAACACCTGCTTACATAAAAGTTCCTCTTAAAAATAGTCCACCGATTGTGTCGTTTGACAAAACAAGTGTAACCGAAGACACCACAAATCTTGTTATATCTTTTCGTTACCGAGCCAGTGATCCAGATGGAGATGCTACGCTAAAAAAAGGCTTTATACGCGCCAATGAGGGAGCATGGTCAGAGATTGATCTCAATCAAAAATTAATTTCACTCATCGCAGAAAACACTTCTACGTTAGGCAAAGGCAAAGCGAAACTCTATTACGGAATTGAAAAAAATGCTAGTCTGACCATAGATGGTTTTGTAAATGGAGGTGACAATATCATCCAACTTAAAGTTTCCGACATTGCTAATTCAGAAAGTAAAGTAGATAGTACCATAAATATTTACACCAAGGCTAAAACAAGTGATTTGCTTGCCGTAGGTGGACACAACAAAAGTTTATCGGCTACATACAATGCTCTAATTGCAACTAATTACCAAGACCTAGACGTAGTAGATTATGCCCGTGATGGCGGCAAATACCAACCTAAGTTTTGGGATCCCACATTCCGGCTTCTTGCCATGGAATACGATAAAATTTTCTTTCATACCGAAGAAGGCACCACAAGTAATCCTTTCTCAGGCCTTGACGGCACTTTGTTAGATTTTGCTGCGCCTGTCATTCAACAACTAATTGACAATAATAAAAAAGTACTGGTTTCTACTTCGTTTTCTAACGGAGCTGATTTAAGCATAATTGGAGATGTACTATCAATTGATAGTTTTAGCTCGGCTAGAGGTCAAGCTTTTTTTACCAACGACAGTGCTGCGATAAGTACAGATGTCGCATATCCTGTAGTACAACCTGCTAATTTCCTACTCGCTGCAGATCCTTTTTACCCAGGAGTAAATGCAGAAGTGTTTTATAATGCTCAACTTACACCTAGCGGTGGCTGGAGTGGTCCAAGGTGCATTGCCATTAGAAGAAGAAACAATAATAATCAAGTGAATTTAGTGCTCTTTTCTGTTGAACTACATAAGCTTAATAAAAATAGTATTAACCAAAATCAATTAATCTCCAAAATACTGAATGAAGCGTTTAACTGGTAGCATTCTAGGCTTATTATGTACATTGTTTAGCATTGCTCAAAACGGCACTCTTAAAGGGGTGATTACTGATCAAGAAAACGGTGAAAAGCTGGTAGGAGCTTATGTAAGAATAGTAGGCACTTACGGAGCAGCTATCACAGAGGTAGATGGGTCATTTAAAATACCCAATATAAAACCAGGATCGTACACTATAAACATATCATTTATGGGTTACCAGCAAAAAATCTATAATGACATGGAGATTCAGGCGGATAAATCAACTGTACTCAATGTGAAAATGACGGCACAAACCAACTCATTCGAAACAGTAAAAATAGTAGGCAGAAAAAAAGTTGTTGAACTAGACGATGCTAAAAGTACAATAACTTTAAACAAAAAAGATATCGAGGAGATGAATGTGCGAGACGTTCAAGAGGTGGTTGCAATTCAAGCAGGTGTATCTAAATCTCCAGATGGTATCCAAATTAGAGGAGCTCGTGTGTATGAAACGTCTTTTAATATAGATAACATAAGCGCACAAGATCCTTTGGCAGGGACCGGCTTCGGGGTACAAGTATCCAGTGGTTCAATAGGCGAATTAGAGTTGATTACAGGCGGCGCAGGAGCTGAGCATGACGGGGGTACCGCCGGTGTTATTAGCACATCTATAAAGGAAGGTTCAGATGAATTTCAAGTTGCGGGAAGTTGGCAAAGAGATAATCTTGGAGGAAGTACAAATTCGGGTTGGAATACAGATATAGGCGAATTTTCATTCGGCGGGAAAATTAAAGTGAAGAAGAGAAAATTTTATTTCTTTAACAATGTTACGCTAAACCTTACCGACGATTATTTTGGTCCTACTGCGAAGCAATTGCATAGTTCTTTACTAACGGAAAACGATAGTTTTTGGGCACCAAGACAATCCAATCAATTTACCCATACCTTAAAACTCTCGCACGAGCTTAATCAAAAAACGAAAATCACGATAACCAACCAACACAGTTTAACTGTAAATCAAAGTACACGATCACTGCAAATTGTCGGATTTGATGCGATTTTAGCACCAGGTTATCAGTTTGATAGAAGTTTAAATTTAGATAACGCTACTACCTACACCCATTCCTCTAATCTTACAGCTATAAATATAAGACGTACCATCACCGAAAAATTAGTGGGAACACTTACCTTGGGTCGACTTTTTACCAATTTGAGAGCAGACGCCAACGGAAGACCTTTTAGAACTAATTCGGTAGACCAAGTGTATGACGAGCAAAGCATAGTAACCAATCCAGTGCAAGTTTTTAACCCTAATGGTTTTATTCAATATGTACTGCCGGGTCCAGGTTTAATAAATAATGGAGGTATAAGTTCTACGTGGCACGATCACTTTGCCAGTGAGCACACTATTAAAACGAGTTTTAAATATTATCCAAAGGATAAAACCCATCAGATGAATTTCGGTTGGGAGCATAAGCTCAATGAATATCAGTGGGTAGATGTGACAAGACCTTGGGTTGGTGCACCCATACAAATCAATGATAGTATAAGTACTCCGAGTATTAGCATTGGTTCTAGCAATGACATTTGGCGTGTAAAACCAAATAATGGAGGTCTATTTTTCAGTGATAAAATACTGTACAAAGGAATTATTGCCAATTTAGGAGCGCGTTTCAATTATTGGGCGCCAGGTAAGTTTGCGGATGATGCAGTTAACAATCCAACTGCACCTGTAATCGATCAAGTAAGAGAAGACTACAAAAACCATACGGTGAAGGTATTGGGGCTTCGTTATAAAGCCAGAATATTACCTAAAATAAATGTGTCGTTTCCGGTAACCAATAATAACGTACTATACTTTAACTATAGCCATAGTATGCGTTTACCGCATCCTCGTTTTGTATATGCAGGCTTAGATCCAGAGTATCAGGATAGAAGTTTTCTTTCGTTTTTGGGTAATCCAGACTTAAATCCAGAGGTAAATGTAGCATACGAAATAGGGTTTAAATCTCAGATTAAGAAAAATTTAGGCCTAACATTGGCGGCCTATAATAACAATCGTTTTGACTACATCGTAAGCCGCAAGGTTATTGTAACGGATCAAACGGGAAGACCTGTAAGCAAGACCATGTACATTAACCAGGATTATGCGAAAGTGCAAGGCGCAGAGGCTAATGTTATCTGGCGAATGACATCGTACTTGCGAACATTTACCAACGTAGCCTACCAGCTCGCCAAAGGTAAAAGTAACAGTGCGAGAGAAAGTAGTTTGCAAATAGAGCAAAATGGGGAAGTACCGCTAAGCACAGAGCAGTACTTGGCTTGGGATAGACCATGGAATATTAATCTTGGGGTGGTCTTTGCACCAGATACTAATTTAAGCATCTATCGAAAATGGATGAAAGGAACGCAAATCTACTTTAGCTCATCATACCAGAGTGGATTTAGATATACGCCAATGCTCTTAGAAGGCTACAATGATTTAGGTAGACCACTGTATGTTTCAGATCTGAATAATTATTTAGCTGAACGAGCTACGCCATGGGTAAACAGTGATATTAAACTCACAAAGACATTTGCACAAGGCAAGGGTAAAGGAGTTACACTGAGTGTGGAAGCAAGAAATTTGTTTAACTATAAAAATGCGCAGGTTATTAATCCCGTGACAGGCAGAGCTTGGGAACCAGGAGATGATTTGCCCAATAACCAGCGAGATGATCGCTACCTTGGACCAGAGGAAAGCGGAACACCTCCTAACAATCCTGCTCGTTATACCGCTCCCAGACAAATACTATTCGGCGTTAGCTTTAAATTATAAAATGCCACTTATCGTATTACTTGTCATCAAGTATATCAGAAAAAGACGTAAGCTTAGAAAGGACTAAGCTTCAAGGAGCAGGTAGTTACTTTGCTCATTGAGTGATTATTTAATGGCTAGCTTTCGTATTCACTTAAAATCAGCCACCGGTCAGATTTAATGGTGATTTCTTGGAGTATTGTTCCCAATCGTTCGCTTGCTTTAGCAATGATGTCAAAATCTGAAGGATTATTTGCTAGCCGAGATTCTAATTGCTCTTTCTCGGTTTCTAAATCTTCCAATTCTTTTTCCAAGGTTTCCAATTCGTATTTTTCTTTAAAACTAAGTTTAAGCTTAGGCGCTTCAGTCTTGGCTTTTTCTAAAACTAAGGGTGCCGCTTTAGCGTCTTTCTTATCTTGCTTGGCTTGTTCTTCTTGTTCTAATCTGTACTCGGTGTAGCTGCCGTTATAATCTTTTATTTCTCCTTGTCCCTCAAAAACAAAGATGTGCTCCACAATACGATCTAAGAAATACCTGTCGTGACTTACCAGTAAAATACAACCACCGAAATCAGCTAGAAAATCCTCTAACTTATTGAGTGTTAAAATATCTAAATCATTGGTAGGCTCATCCAAAATAAGAAAATTTGGATTTAGCATAAGCACAGTGAGTAAATACAAACGTCTCTTCTCTCCACCACTCAGTTTCTCTACGAACTGATGTTGCATTTGCGGTGGAAAAAGGAATAGGTTTAACATTTGGCTTGCAGTAACGGTAGCGCCGTCTGCCAGTGTGATTACCTCGGCTACATCTTTGAGCACGTCTATAACCCTTTTTTCAGGTTTAAGGTGCTTCATCCCATCTTGGCTGTAGTAGCCAAAGACAATGGTATCGCCTCTGTTTATCTTCCCACTATCTGGTTGTTCTAGGTCCATTACCATATTAAGGAAAGTGGACTTGCCACAGCCATTTTTGCCTACTATGCCAATACGTTCTCCTTTTTTAAAGGTGTAGTCAAGTCCTTTTAAAATGACATTATCGCCATAGCTTTTATATACTTTTTTGAGTTCGAGTATTTTGCCGCCAATGCGTGTCATTTTTACGGCCAGTTCTAGGTCTTGTGTCTTTTTACCACTTTTGGCTTTTGCTTCGGTTTCGTAATAAGCCGAAATTCGCGATTTAGATTTAGTAGTTCGCGCCTTTGGGCTTCTGCGCATCCATTCCAACTCTTTGTTCATGAGCTGTTGAGCCTTTCCTATTTCAGAAGCATTTGCAGCTTCCATTTCGGCTTTTTTCTCTAAATAATAAGCGTAGTTGCCTGTATAATATTGCAATCTTCCGTCTACCATTTCTACGATTTGGTTGCATACGGAGTCTAGAAAATAACGGTCGTGACTTACCATTAAGATACTCATGTTAGAATTACTCAAGTATTTCTCTAGCCATTCTATCATGTCCAAGTCTAGGTGATTCGTAGGCTCATCAAGTAGCAGTAAATCGGGATTTTGGAGTATGGCCAAACTGATAGCGAGTCGTTTTTTTTGTCCGCCGCTTAGCGAACTTATCTGCTGGTCATAGTTGGTAATAGTAAAGCGGGTAAGCAGTTCTTTTAGTTTCCGCTCAAAATCCCACGCATCGGCCTCATCCATAGCCGCAGAAGCGTGCTCAAAGGCTCTTTGGGTGTCTGTATTGTAATCTTCTGTTTGTGCTTCTAGAGAAGCCTCATACGCCCGTATGGTTGCCATTATATGCGAACTGCTATGGTCTATGAGATTTTGAATTGTTCCTTCGTCAAAAACAGGTTCTTGAGGTAAGTAGGCAGACCGCAGTCCTTTTCGCAACCGTACTATTCCATTATCGGGTTGCTCAGCGTGAGCCAATATTTTCAGTAACGAACTTTTACCTGTGCCGTTATTGGCAACTAGCGCTATTTTATCACCTTTATTAATACTGATATCTAGGTCTTTGAAGAGTATGCGCTCGCCAAGATCTTTGCTCAGGTTTTCGCCGTTTAAGTAGTTCATTATTTAAAGCGGTAAAGGTATGTAAATAAGAAAAGTCCACAATTTTATGATTGCAGACTTTTTGTATCCTTTCATACTGTTAAATTCAAATTATCGCTTACTTGTAAAAGCATTCTTCAAACCGCTAACACTTGTAATATCTATCTTTACACTGCCCACATAAATAGCTGCTTCTACACGAACGGGTATTTTATTAGCATCGGCACTCACCCAAATAGTCATGTCGTCCTCATCTTTGAAAACACGATCTACGACCAACTGTGGTCTTAGCTTGTAACAGTTTATTTTTCCTAAATCCGTTTTGATGGTTTCGGTACCCATATATTTAAACTGTAGATTGTATATCTGTTGATCCAGATAAATGTCTAATGGGAATGATTGTCCTACGGTAGCCTTGCTAAAATCAATAGTACGTGCGTAGAAAATACCACTTACAATATCTTGTAAGTAGGCTGGCATCTCCATATTCTTTTTTTTGCCGGTTAACCATTTTTTTTCATGGTCATAATACACCAAGTCTTCGTCTTTATAGTTGTCTTCTTGCACTTTTTTCCAGTACTTGAGCGGGGCAACACTCTGACTATCAATATAGCTTACAAAGTTATCGCGTACTTTAAAGGCCCAATCAAAGGATTTGTAGGTTTTGCCAAAAGCAGATACTTTAAACGTCGGTCTTCCTTTGATCATAGTGGGTTTAGCATCTACGGTAACACTTATATCTGCAGCGTTTATCCACCCGTAGTGTACCCTATACTTTAGTTCTTCCCCATAGGTAAAGGCAATGTTTTTAGTAACACGAAGTTGAGTGTATTGAGTACTCTCTGAGATATAAGAGCTGCTTAATACAAGGAGAGAGATAAGCGATAAAAATTTTAATTGGTTCATATTACTCTGTGTCTAGCTAGGGTTACAATTAATATGCCAATAGACGTATTGCTATGATATAACGCTACAAAGTTGCTTATTTGCATTTAATTCTAATACATTTTAATGCTATTTAATAAATTCTCAGGTGTTCTGGTCGGTCTGATATTGTGCATCAATGTCTTCGGTCAATATGAAAATTCATTTTTTGATAATGACAAGTACGAACATAGCATTGATTCTTCACACATGTTGGTGCATGTTGACCAAATGAGCTACTTCCGCAATGCGGAGTATCTTTCGCGAATAGATAAAGGGTCTACTTACATTGGGGTTCAAATATTGCCGTATATCCAATATTCATTTAATGAAAAAGCTCAAATTTACGGAGGTTTTAACATGCGATATGATTTTGGTAATCCAGACATTAAAAGCATTGAGCCTTATTTTAAATTCACGTATGAAGGGGTGCTAAAGCACAATATTGTTTTCGGTAGTTTGAATGGAACCTTGCAGCACAAAATGATCGAGCCGCTGTATGATTATGAGAAAGTGATAACAGACCGTTTTGAACAAGGATTACAAATCACCAAACCAGGGAAAGTACTGACATATGACGCTTGGATTGATTGGCACGACATGATTTACGACAAAGACACAAAAAATGAGCGTTTTGTGGCGGGATATAACGTTTATCTTAATCCTATACATAATGCAAAAAATAAATTAAGCTTAAACGCACAAGGAATGACAGTGCACAGCGCTGGTGAAATAGACGTAAATAGTACCCCAAATTCTGTAGAATATAATTTCGCCTATGGACTAGAATACACGCACTTTTTCAATGAACATACAAACTTATTTGTAGCTGGTCACGCTGCTTTTTATGAAGACAGAAGCAATGACAAAGTACATGGGATTATAGACGGGGTAGGTCAGTTAGGAGTACTTAGATTAACCCATAAAGAATATCAGTTTGTCCTTAACTATTGGGATAGTTACCAGTTTCAAGCACCGTGGGGAGAGCAGCTATATCATTCGGTTGGCAATAAAAGTTATCCTGTAATTCATAATTACCGCAAGATGATAGGAGCGAGAGTGGGCTATGAAGTAACTATTGGGAAACACTTGGTGTTTTTAAACCGACTAGGATTTAACTACAATGTACACCCCAACAAGTTGGATGTTACCATGGAAAACTACCTAAGATGGCATTTCACTTCGGGAAAGCGTAAGTTGAATCTAGGCTAGTATTAACGGCCTGTAGGGCAGTCACAACCTCTGCTTGGGCCATTATATCTGTACCTTTTTTTAGCTTTACAGCTGTCAAAAATCAAAATTAGGCTTAAGCCCAATAAAAGAATAGCAAAGGTTTTTTTCATTCGGTAGCGCGAAAGTAAAACGGAACTAACAATGAGTTAGTACATTTGTCCAAATTTTATGAAAGAAACCATTCAAACAATGCTAAAGGGTGCGGCTATGGGTGTAGCAGAAGTTATTCCCGGCGTATCTGGAGGAACCTTAGCATTTATCACCGGAATTTATGAGCGATTGCTCAATGCGATTAGTGCTATCAATGTAGATTTGATTACTGTTTTTAAGGATGGAGGTGTCAAAGCTGTGTGGCAAAAAATGGATGGCACTTTTTTAGTCAAGTTACTCTCGGGTATGGCCTTGGGTTTTATACTGGGGCTTAAAATAATAGTAGGTCTGCTAGAAACACATCCGGTACTTATTTGGAGCTTTTTCTTTGGTTTAATTTTGGCCAGCATCCCTATGATAGGAAAGGAAGTAAAAAAATGGGGATTATTAGAAATGGTGCTTGCGATAGTGGGCACAGTGCTAGTTTATTGGGTAACTGTTGCGGCGCCTTCACAAGGAAGTGAGCATTTACTCATGGTTTTTGTGGCGGGTGTAATTGGTGTTTCTGCGCTTATGTTACCTGGTTTATCGGGGAGTTTTGTGCTTTTGCTTATGGGAATGTATACCATCATAATGCCTGCGGTAGAGGAAAGTACCCATAACCCTTTTGGGCCAAGTACTATAGTCGTAATAGTATTTGGAGTGGGAATGATTGTAGGACTTCTGAGCTTTGCACGCGTGCTTACCTTTACGTTTAAAAAATATCCAAATCCTACAATGGCTTTACTTACAGGATTTTTAATAGGTTCGCTTAATAAAGTCTGGCCTTGGCAACAGGTGTTGGAAACCAGAATCAATAGCAAAGGAGTAGAAAAAGTGCTGTTTTCAGAAAGTGTGCTTCCTTCTACTTTTACTAAACTATCAGAAAACTTTTTATATGGAAACGATCCGCATTTAGGGGGAGCTACTACCCTTATGCTTGTTGCTATTGGGATTATTTACCTCATGAATAAGTATAGTGTAAAAGCATCATGAGAAATTATGGTGTAATAGGATTTCCCGTAAAGCATTCCTTTTCTCCCCGTTACTTTAAACAAAAATTTGAGGTACTCGGACTTTCAGATTGTCAATACAAAGCTTATGAAATGGAGAACTTATCGGGTATTAAGGATTTAGTCAAGGATGAAAATTTACTGGGTTTTAATGTTACGATACCCTTTAAACAAGAGATAATACCCTTCCTTACGGGAATAAGCGAAGCAGCTAAAGCCATGAACGCTGTGAACACCGTTACAGTAACGGATAATGGTTGGATAGGTGATAATACAGATTTTATAGGTTTTAGAAATAGCATCAGAAAGCACTTGCATCCTTATTTTAACTACGCACTCATTTTTGGTACGGGTGGCAGCTCAAATGCGGTAAGATACGCGCTAAAGCAACTTGGAATACCTCACGCGACGGTGTCGCGCGGTAATCTAGTAGACTTCTCGTACATGGACTTAACGGAAGAGGATATCAAAGAACATAATCTTTTGATTAATACTACACCGCTGGGCAGTCTTGCTAGTATTGATGAATGTGTTAATATTCCCTATTCTGCCATTGCTAAAAAACACGTTTGTTTTGATTTGATATATACGCCAGCAGAAACCGTATTTCTCCAAAAGGCAAAAAAGCAAGGAGCTAAGATTGAAAACGGATTGGAAATGCTTGAAATACAAGCAGATAAATCCTGGGAGATTTGGAATAAGTAAAAATGTATTATTTTAGCTCTACTTTAATGAAAAATATATTTCTAATCATCGCCGTAACTTTATTTGTTTTTGGATCTCAAAGTTGTAAAAAACCGCCATTGCCGATAATAGATGATACTACAAAAGATACCACTGGAACAGGAGGTGGAACTGGTGGAGGCGAGGTTAAAGTCAGTCCTTATGTTGGTACCTGGAACTATACGAAAATAGATTTAAAAAATGGTATTTTAAATGTTATGGACAATGATGTAGGAACCTTTACCGGTAAAGGAACAGATATAGTAGGTAAGGTTGTAATTACCGAAAAACCAAATAGATATAGTACAGAGGTTGCTTTTACAGCCAACATTGATGCGGTACTTGGGGGACAAAGTCAAGCTCAAACGGCGCCAGTTAATAAACAAACTTCTGCTGGCACTTGGGTGGAAACGAACGGCAAAATCACTTTAACGGATGATGGCGGAAAACCTATTGCCGTGTTGAGCAGTACGAGCAGTGAAATAATCTTCTCAGGTAGTTTTACGACACAAATCCCCGTGCAATTCTTCACCATTGATGCTACTTCTGACGTAGAATTTACGATTAACAAGTAGGCAATAATCAGATTCAAATAGGACGCCTATTAAATTGACTACAAATGTTTCGAAGCATAAGTCTAAACCTTTAGTTTAGATAAAATTTGATCAGTAAACTAGTTTTTTTTTAATCAAGCCAAGCTCCACCACTAACGTACGTTTTTCGGTAATAGCCTTGTTTTAAGTTGCTTATAATTACGCCGCGGCTTGTGCTTGCATGCACAAAGAATCCATCCCAAAGATAGACACCAACGTGTGATATTTTAGATCCTCCTGATGTAGCAAAGAATACTAAATCTCCTTCATATAAAGCGTGTTTTGAAATAGGCAAACAATTATTAAATATATCTCTTGAGCTGCGGGGTATATTTTTTCCGAAAATTGTCATATATAAATTGGTAGTAAAACCAGAGCAATCGGTGCATTTTTTGGTCTCTCCGCCATAGCAATAAGGAGTTCCTATCCAATCCGTGATAAAGTTTAACAGATCATTATTTGCCTCTAGATTATTGGGAATCTGGAGCTTAGCACAAATTTTTTTTATTTCAGTGCTATCCAAATTCATTGATTTTACATTTTCTAAAGAATCTGTTTGTGCAACAAGATTTCCCACGATGGACCAGAATAATAGTAGTAAGATAAATCTCATGGTGAAAAGGCTAGTTGATTAACATAGCTTGCCGCATATTTAGTATAGCGCCTCGTATAAAGGGAGTATGTTTTTTAATTTGTATTTTAATGAATGCTCTTTTGCTCTCGCTTTGAATAGCGTAAGGTTATCATCTTGAAGAATGGTTAGTGCATCAGCGGCCATTTTTTCCGTATCGCCAATATTGCTTATAAATCCAGTTACTCCGTCAATATTCACTTCTGGCAAACCTCCTGTATTCGTGCTTATTACAGGCACTTCACAAGCCATGGCTTCCAGTGCTGCGAGACCAAAACTTTCGGTTTCGGAAGGCATAAGGAATAGGTCTGCCACACTTAATATTTCTTCAACTGCTTCTTGTTTACCAAGAAAAATTACATCAGAACATATATCACAATTACGGCATTCTTCCTCAATGCTGGCCCTTTCTGGTCCATCTCCAATAAGAAGAAGTTTTGCAGGTATTTTGGAAGCTACTTTTCGATAAATATCGAGTACATCCGGTACTCTTTTTACTTTTCTAAAATTAGAAGTGTGCACCAAAATTTTTTCGCCATTCGGAGCAATCCCTTTTTTAAAGTGATCTTTCGGTTGCTTATTGAATCGCTCAAAGTCTATAAAGTTAGGTACTACGTATATTTCTCCACTGTAGTTAAAAAACGAATAGGTATCTTTTTTTAAGCTCTCTGAGACTGCCGTAACCACATCGCTCTCTTGAAGTGAGTAGGTCACTACGGGTTCGTATGATTTATCTTTCCCAACTAAAGTTATATCGGTACCATGTAGCGTTGTAATTATTTTAAGATTAATTCCTTCACGGGCTAATATATGTTTGGCTGTAACAGCAGCAGCAGCATGCGGTATAGCATAGTGAACATGCAAAACTTCTATTTTGTGTGCTTTTACAATGTCAACTATCTTACTAGTTAGCGCTATCTCGTATGGGGCGTACTTAAATAAGGGATAGTTATTAATACTGACCTCGTGGTAGTAGATGTTTTGAGCAAATGCGTCTAGTCTAACAGGTTGATCATAGGATATAAAATGTACATTGTTTCCTTTGATAGCTAATGCCTTGCCAAGTTCAGTGGCAACTACACCACTGCCCCCATAAGTTGGGTAACATACAATTCCTATATTCATCTAATTAAGTATACAAAGATGAGGGTATAAGTGTTTAGAAACTAAAAGAATAAAATAAAAAAATAGCTTTAAACAGATCAGTGTGTGGTTAAAAATGTATTAAGGAACATATTTGTTTATGGAAGACACTACCATTTATTTATGCGGCTAAAATAAATTAGGACCAAGCCATTTTTGGGTAGCATTGAAATCAGCACCTTTTCGTTCGGCATAATCAGCTACTTGAGTCGTATCTATCTTTCCTACCGCAAAGTATTTAGCTTCTGGATGAGCAAAATATAATCCAGAAACAGATGCAGTAGGATACATAGCATAGCTTTCAGTAAGGCTAATTCCCGTGTTATTCTCCACGTCTAATAGTTTCCACAACGTTTCTTTTTCTGTATGATCAGGACTTGCAGGATAACCCGCTGCGGGACGTATACCTTGGTATTTTTCATAGATGAGTTCTTCATTAGTTAGCGTTTCATCTGCAGCATACCCCCAAATATCTTTTCGTATTTTTTGATGCATGAATTCAGCCATTGCTTCTGCGAGTCTATCGGCAATTGCCTTAACCATTATGGAGTTATAATCATCATGGTCTGCTTCAAATGCGTCAATGAGTGACTCTATGCCGATACCCGCGGTTACCGCAAAGGCACCTAGATAATCTTTTTTGCCACTGGTTTTGGGTGCTATATAGTCGGCAAGCGAAAGATTAGGAATGTCATTCCCCATTTTGCGTTGCTGTCTTAAGAAATTAAATTTTGTCCCATTGGCAAGATGTACATCTCCATTTTCTTCATTTGCTTCGAATACACCTAATACAGCCTTTGCTTGAAGTTTTTTGTGTGTTATGATGTCTTCTAACATGGCCTTAGCGTCAGCAAAAAGTTTTTTTGCTTCTTCACCCACATATTCATCTTCAAAAATATTTGGATATTTGCCGCGCAATTCCCAAGTAGAGAAGAATGGCGTCCAATCTATAAAGCCCCTAATTTCATTTAAATCAACGTCATCAAAAACAGTTATCCCTAGTTGTGTTGGGGGTACTGGAGTATATGTTTCCCAATCTAATTTTAACTTATTAGCATTGGCTTCGCCCCATGGTAAAATTACTTTATCGGCTTGACGAGCAGCATGCTGTATAGCTAACTCGGTATACTCTGCTTTTATCTCAGCTTCAAATAATTCTCGGGTACTTTGCCCAATAAGTTTACCTGCTACAGGAACAGACCGCGATGCATCCAGCACGTGGACCACAGGTCCGCTATAATGAGGTGCCACCTTAACAGCAGTATGTACTCTGCTCGTAGTTGCTCCACCAATAAGTAAAGGCAATTTCATGCCCCTACGTTCCATTTCACAAGCAACATCTACCATTTCATCTAAACTAGGAGTGATGAGTCCACTAAGCCCAATTACGTCTACATTATGTTTTATAGCTTCGTCTAAAATCTTATTTACAGGAACCATAACGCCTAAGTCAATTATTTCATAATTGTTACAAGCCAATACAACGCCTACAATGTTTTTTCCAATGTCATGAACGTCTCCCTTAACGGTGGCCATTAGTATTTTACCTTGAGTATCGCCTTCACTTTTATCTTCTTCTAAATATGGGTTTAGGTAAGCTACTGATTTTTTCATCACACGGGCACTTTTTACCACTTGTGGTAAGAACATTTTACCCGCTCCAAATAAGTCTCCTACTACGTTCATGCCTGCCATTAGCGGTCCTTCAATGACGTGTAAGGGTTTAGCATAGTTTAAACGCGCTTCTTCCGTATCTTCATCTATGTAATCTGTTATACCTTTTATAAGGGAGTGTTTGAGTCGTTCTTCAACACTTTGATTTCTCCAGCTTAAGTCATGTACTATCTTTTTGCCATCTCCTTTGACTGTTTCGGCAAAATCTACTAATCGTTCAGTGGCGTCTTCTCTTCTATTAAGCAAAACGTCTTCTACCCTGATTAATAGTTCTTTTGGGATTTCTTCATACACTTCTATCATCCCAGCGTTGACAATACCCATATCTAATCCCGCTTGAATAGCATGATATAAGAAGGCAGAGTGCATTGCTTCCCGTACAATATTATTCCCCCTAAAACTGAATGATATATTGCTTACCCCGCCACTTACTTTAGCATATGGCAAATTTTCTTTAATCCATTTGGTTGCTTTTATAAAGTCAACCGCATAATTATTATGCTCTTCAATCCCTGTCGCTACCGTGAGAATATTAGGGTCAAAAATAATGTCGGAAGGAGGGAAGTTTACTTTCTGAGTGAGTATGTGGTAACATCGTTCACAGATAGCAATTTTTTTTTCGTATGAATCTGCTTGGCCATTTTCGTCAAATGCCATCACAACTGTGGCAGCTCCATAACGTTTGATTTTTTCTGCTCTGGCAATAAAGGCTTCTTCGCCATCTTTTAAGCTGATAGAATTTACAATGCCTTTGCCTTGAATCACTTTAAGTCCGGCCTCAATAATATCCCACTTACTAGAGTCAATCATCACAGGAACTCGACTAATGTCTGGTTCAGCGGCTATTAGGTTTAGAAACGTGACCATAGCGGCTTTGCCATCCAGCATTCCTTCATCCATATTTACATCTATGACCTGTGCACCATTTTCTACCTGAGATCTAGCCACAGAGAGTGCCTCGTCATATTTATTATTGAGTATTAGATTAGCGAATGCTTTAGAACCGGTAACATTTGTTCGTTCTCCGATATTTATGAAATTAATATTTGGAGTTTGCACCATTGGCTCTAAACCGCTCAAGCGCAAATAATTATATATTGATTTTCCCATTTATTATATGCTGACAAATTAGGAGAGTAGAGAAACTTATCTGCTCAAGATTTATATTCTTGATAGGATGTAGCACCTTGAATAGCATGTTAACATTCGCTTTCAGGTTGCTAAGACTTCTCTGGGCCTAATCCCTCAGTCTTTCTTTATAAGCAGTGCAAAGTTATTTTTTTTAAACATAAAAAAACCGCCTTAATGATTAATCATCAAGGCGGCATATTATTAATTTAAATACTGACTTATCTTATCTGATAATGTCAACGGTCCCTTCTATTGTTTCTGATTTATCATCAAATTCAAACATGTATTTAATTACATAGAAGTATGTTCCTTCAGGGCAATCGTTACCGCTATTTTTAACTTTTCCGTTCCAAGAATACTTCACATCTGTAGATTCAAAAACTAGCTCGCCCCAACGATTGAAGATTTTAATTTGATATTCTTGTAAGCTTTCACCTTCAATTACAAATTCTTCGTTTAGCCCTTGAGCGTCTGAGTTAGGTGTAAACACGTTGTAAGGAACAAGTTTCGTTTGGAATACATTTTCGATATCTTGGCATACGGTGTCTTTACATCCTAATACATCAGTAGCGATAAGACATACCTCATAAATACCTACGTGCTCGTTCCAATTGTAACAAGGATCTGTATCCGTGCTACTTCCTGGTCCGGGAGGAGTCTCATCTTCAAACGTCCATTCATACGTCAAGACATTACCAGAAGGACTGGTAGTGGAAGTATTCGTAAAGCAGAATTCTGGAGCTCCATCAGGAATAATATCAAATGCTGCAGTTACCGATTGTACAAATACATCTACGGAATCCGTTGCCCAACAACGAGGTAATAAATCATACTCGGGTCTTAATACTACCGTAAATGTTCCAGGTTGTTTAAAGATATATTTAACTATTGTATCCTGAGGAACAATTCCATTTATAGTATCTAATTGTGCCATATCCCATTTTACTCGGGTGTATCTTGGATCAAGCGTCCCACTAAAGGTAATCTCGTCTCCTAAACAGATAGTATCCTTTGATGCAGTAATTTTAACATCTGGAAGTGGTTTTACTATTACAACTATTCGTCGTTGATTTTGAATATCAGGATTCGTATCGGGGAACATTCTTTGACATCTGCTAGATGTACCTGGTATCTCGTCTTCTTGAGTTAAGAATAGTAAATAGGTTCCAGCCTTATTGTAGGTGTGTCCGAATTTCCCAGTAGTATTGGTTGGTTGAGAAAAAGTCTTATCTCCCCAGTCCATTATGAATTTAGGTGTTGTGATGTCTCCTTTACTTTTGTTGACTAGTATTAGCGAATCACCAACACATATAGTAGCGGTATCATTCAAATTAAAGTCGTCCAAGTCAAATTCAAAATCAGGCTGTGGTCCAGGTATATAGATAGTTCTGGTAATGGTTTCTTCACAACCTAGCAGAGAAGTAACTGTAAGGGTAATATCAAAGGTCCCTGCTGATGTAAAGTTGTGTGAAGGATTTTGAAGCTTACTGTTTCTGGTATCATCTCCAAAATCCCAATTCCATGTCAGTAATTTCTCACACGAAACATTATTGCCGTTAGGACATAAGGTGTCGCACGGATCTACGTACCAAGTAGAATCCTTGAAGTCAACAATAGAAGCGCAATTTACTAAAGATGTGGCAAATGAAATCACAGGATTAACCTTTGATATGGTTACATCGATGTACGAGGTATCTCTACATCCTGTACTATCTTTAGGTATAATAGTGATGGTGTATTTTCCTGGTTCTGGATAGAAATGATTGGGTACTATAGACTGGTAATTATCCCAAACACCGTCTGTACTGTCCCAATCATAATAAACGGTTTCAATGTTAGGAATAAATCTAGCAGGATCTTGCCACAGTGCAAAATCGTGTATTGGGTAGGTAGGAGGATCTTGCTCACCTAACTGGTAGTATCTGATAGAATCTTCCACAAATAAGGTTAATCCTTGGCAAATAGCCGTTGAATCCATCCAGAAGTCGTTGTAGAAACCAACGTTCATAGATATCGCTCCAAATCCGCTACAACCAGTTGTGTTGTTTAATCTAAAGTTAGGCGTCATTGGCGCGTTTGCATTCACCCAAATGGTATCTTTTACCGAAGGATCGCAAGGGTCAATTGCACGTACCACAGGATATCTGTAGGTATGCTTATAAACACCGGTTATAACTTCATCTATCACGCCATCATTATCAATATCTCTTTCATAGGTATCATAACCTCTTAGAGAAGAATCTCTAAAGTGAAGTATTTGAGTTACTTCTTCTGAACTTGTACAATTAGCCTTATTACGATTTGTAACATCTTGTATGGTTGTGAACGAATCTACACCTGCATATTTTAAAGAAGGAACCCTATTGCCCGAACCATTCACGAAGAAAGTAGTATCCGATACTATAGCAGGGTTATAGGTTTTACATAAGTAACGTTTATCTCCAACTTGCCATACATCAGGATCAGAGTTTTGATGGTATGCTTTTATTCCAAATTGGAAGAATGAACCAAAACTTGTGGTATCAACACAATTATTAGAACCATCACCTAAGTAGAATGGGATATCGGCGGCAGGTATGTCTTGATAAACTAAATTTTCACGTAGGAAAAGGTCAATTACTTCCTTACTAACTTGCTTTTTAGAAGCAACTACCTCCCACTTCTTGATAATATTTACCACAATAGTATCGATCAGTTTAGTACCCGAAAGGTCATCTATATTGTACCTTACGATAAAATTATACAACCATTTTTCACCATTATAAGCGATATTGGCGTCATTTCTATTAGCTTGAGGGCCATTATATTCTTTGTAGTAATAAAACTCTTCAGAATAACCACCTTGTTGAGGTCCACGGCCTACGTTACCTGGATAACCCCAGTTCCATCTAAGTGCTGTAATACTATCTTGTATAGGATCTTCTAGTTGGAAATAAGCAGTAGCTCCTGCACACATGTGTGGTGAGCTGTTTAATAAAGTAAATGCAGGATTCATATACAGAATTCTGAACATATCAGGATAGTAAGCAGTATCTAAACAAGCAGGTAATCCATTTGCTTGGGGCACACCGTTACCTACTATTAAACCTACGGTAAACGAACCTGCAGGTGTACGTTGACCAGAACCTATCTGACCAGGAGTGTAACCTTTAAGGAATTGTGTTCCTGTGTTTCCTACAATTGCGTAAGGTAATTGGAATGGCAATGCACTACCTGGTCTACTTGGAGCTAATACCCCACCACCATTAAATACCGCCCAAGAGCCAGTTTGATTAGTCGGTAATTGTACGGTATCATAGTTTACAGCAAACCATGATTGGGTACAACCTGGTTTAGTATTTGCCATATCAAAACCTAATATGTATTGGAAGTTACCTGTAAATGGACATGGTGTACCATCTACCCATTCTAATCCTTTTGCATTTGGTGGAACGAGCGCTAATGATTTAGTCGCTTGAGACTCACATAGAAGCGGATGAATAGTGTCTTTTTGCCATAAAACTACATTAAAACAAACTGCATTATTATCAAACCAATCTTCTCTATGCAGTGCAGAATCAACAAAAATGGCTGAACCAAATCTAGTTTTACCAAACATATCTTTGTATGGATATGAAGATGGAAGCGCATTTGTGGTGGTTCTAGCCACTGTTTGTATGTGCTTTAAACTAAACAATGAATCTTTAGATTGCAATGTAAATTGCGTATTTGCAGGTAAAATAATGGTCTTAGGTCCGGTGTACGAAGGGCCTGGAGTAGGCACTCCACCTCCACCACCCGGTGCTGGAAGATTTATAGTGGTGATGGTTACACCATCCGGAACGTAGAAACTCATTTCGCTAGTGGTGGTAGACCATCTGGTAGTTCCGTTGCCAGCAGTTTTATTCCATCGTCCTAATGGATCGGCAGCAAGTACGGTGGTATCGGTTAAATTATTTACTGCATAAAAAGAATCTACAGCAGCATCATAGTAAAACTCAGTTCCGATAAATCTACTTGGAGGTCTATTGATTACGATATACGTTTCTTGTTGAAAAACACTCAAGTGAGAGCTATCCATGTAATGTATAGTTCTTCCAAGCGTTGATGCGGTAATTACTAAAGTATCTCTGTATCCGTTTACAGCAGGATTTAATCCGTCATAAGGCATAAAGTAGGTAAAAGCAGAATCTGCTGGAATGTTTATATAGATAAACCTTGGCACAACCATGAATGAGTCAGAATAAACATTTACTTCATAACAGATCGTATCTTCTTTGAACAAACGCTTATCAACCTTAGGTCTTCTATAGTTCTGTCCATTATTAAAAGTTCTGTAAACATCATCCCATGGCGTATACCAGTGTATTGGCACACTATCGATGCTCCAATTACAATTAATCCCAACATTTCTATTAACCCATGGTCTGCTATCGGTCGTACATTGTGGTGCATATCTATCATCCATAAACCAGACTCTCCAAACATTAGGATTATAGTCTCTAACATTTAAGTTTGGATCAATGGCAGTTTGATCACCAGTACCCACTCCTTTTCCTCCAACTGGTGGAATGTAATTGAATGCATAACGCTTTCGGCCGTTTATACCACCTCTGTAGCTTGTGGCATTGTAATAGTATTTTTGCCAAACGGTATCTTTACCGTTTATTACGGCGATGGAGTCTTTGGCTGTATCAAAGTAGGCTTTATACCCTATGACAGACAGCGTATCAGTTTTTGGGAAAGTGTCTGCCGACAATATTTTATTGCCGTTTTTATCTTCTTTCCATTTTCTTACTATGAATTTAGTAAGTCCAGTGGTGTTGTCAAAGTTGTAATCAAAACTATAATCAAAATAAAAAATGATGGAATCTTCATCCAATTGATTGTAATCATTTTGATAATAACTTGAATTATTTACCATTTGAACAGAGTCTGTAATCAAACACTGATAGGTTTGGTTATAGGCAACTTGATCAAAAGGAACGCCAATGGTTGAGATGGGTCCTATTACTTGAATAGTGTCATAGATAGTAACATCACAAGGGCCTTGTTGAATACGTAAACTAATCATCCAAGGTCCAGGTCCGTAGCCGTGAGCTGTTGGGCTAAAATTATCTTTATCAACATTGGCAGGTCCAGACGGAGGATCACCAAAGTTCCACAAGAATGAAGACATACCTGCGGTGTTGAAATTGGTAACCGAAAACTCGATGGGATTATCGGAGACACAAGCAGGATTGGGTGTAGATACGATTTTTGGATCTACCACAAAGTTGGTAACTGCATTTTTCCAAGTAAAGGTCTCACTACATCCATAGGCAGAAACATACAATGTTCCATTAAAGGTGCCGTTGGTAGTGTACATGTGTTTTATCGTGTCTTTCCCGTCAATGCCAAACCACCATTGCGTATTCACCGTGGATGAACCTCTTTGAATAGTGCCATCCCCAAAATCCCACATAAAGGAATCGATATCTGCTAATGCTATAAGTGATGTGTTAAGGAAGACTCCGAGTGTGGAGTCGCAACCTGGATTAGGCTTTGGCGTAATATTGTCAAACTTAATGCCTAACTTAGGATGAACATATATATAATCCTGAAAAGTGTATTTAGTTAAACATCCACTGGTGTCATATGCTTCAACGACCATGTCAAAGAAACCGCCGTCAGGATCGTTTATAGTTACACAAAAATCAAATATTTTTAGTTTTCCAGCTCCTCCAGCAAAAGTGGTATCCACTTTCGTACCGTCACTAAATAGCATTACAAGTCGCTCAATAGAGCCGTCTGGCGCTACAATCGAATCTCTAAAGCAAAAGTTATTGCCAGAGAAACACTGCGTATCATTTGCGAGCTGGCGAACGTGTATCTCAGGCGAAGGCCTTACAATCACCGTAACGGTGCCTGTGCACGTACCTGCTCCTCCCGTACCCGTATATTTTACAGTGTAAGTTCCTGCTGTAGCGTAGCTGTAAGATGGTTTTTCTTGCGTACTTGTACCAGGTCCGGCATCACCAAAATCCCAAACAGTGCTACTGTTGTAACCGGGTGAGTTAGCGTCAAAACTTAGAATTTCTCCTAAACAAAACACCCCTGTTGAGGACCAATTTCCATTGTACATTACCTTAGGGTTACACTGTGAGTAAGCCAAGAAGCTTGTCACCAGTAACACAAATGACGCTAAATACCTGGTTAGGCTAGCTGAATTGAATGATTTATTCATACGTTTATTCGGTTTGTTATTCTTGTTTTTAAAATCCAAAAAGTTGGTAAATTTAATGAGGTTCATGTTAATTTTCAAATTATGGACGTAATAGTGTTAATTTTATATTTTTTATTTGAGGTAATTCGCCTTTTAGCTTATAGCTGACTCTGGCAAAATATTCACCCTGAGGACATTCTATTCCTATATTATTTATTCTTCCATCCCAACCTTCTTCAGGATCTAAAGTGCTGAATACTAGATTAGAATTGCTGTTAAAAATCTGTATAGAAAAATTGTCGTAACCCGAAATATTCACTTTGTACGTGTCATTCAAACCATCGTTTCCGACCGTGAAAATATTTATGGCTTCAAAGTGACCAATGGGCGCTAATTGAACGTCAAAAGTTAAGGTTTTAGCACAAGGATGATTTATTACCACCGCTTTAATCTGATGTTTACCGACCGTTTCTAAGGCTACATTGATGAACGGAGCATTGGTGCTATATAACTTGTTATTGATAAACCAGTTTGCAATAAGATTTTTATTGCTTAAGCTAAATGAATAGTGTCCATTTTCCGCTTGAGTTTTTATAATTTGCCCATTAAATTCAGTAACGGTCAATGAAGTGCTTGTAGTTATCTCTGCCGTTTTAAAGTAATAAGTATAAGTGCCTATATCTCGACATTGGGCATTATATGCCGCTGTGTTGCTTGCCACTTTAGTTTCGTTTAAAAACCAATCGCCCTTTTCTGATGCTTTAAGTACCACTGTTTCTCCAACACATGGGTTATAGTTAGGCGCAGTGATTCTGGGTGGGGTAGTGCTTTTATTCTCTAAGGTTTTGATGGGTTGATTCGTGTAGTTTTGAGGCGTTGAAGATGAAGTGTCAACGGTGAGAGGAACGCTCGCGGACCTAGAAGGATTTGTTTTTTCAGAATCTACACGTCGACTAGTTCTGTTTTCGTTAGGTGACTTTATCGTATTATCGGCTAATTCTATTGTTACAAAAGTAGACTGTGAATCCGTTGTAATAGACTCCGGTAGGCTAAGGGTATTCTCCTCTTTTGTTTGAGGAATTTCGAATGAATTAATAGTTTGGAAATAGCCCACGGTGCTAATAGTTCCAATGCTAACTATGATTAATCCAGTTTTTACAAGTGTTACACTAGCATTAAAATAGGTTGATAGCGAACTAATTATTCCTCCCGCTTGAGCTGTAGATGATGAAATAGCCGTCCAAGCATCAACTGGCGGTGGTGCACTATGACCTGACATTTGCTCTTTGAGCAAATTTTCAAAATCAGATATGTCGTTGAATTTCGGCATTGTTTAAAACCAGTCCTTTAACCAAATTTGTAACTGCTTGCGTGCTTTAAATAATTGAGATTTTGAAGTATTCTCATTAATATTTAAATAGTCGCTTATTTCTTTGTGGCTATATCCATCAATTACAAACATGTTAAAAACCGTGCGGTAGCCCAAAGGTAATTGTTGCACTAAGCGCATCATTTTTTCTGCATCTAACTTGCCAGTTTCTATTCGGGAAGTAAGCGGGAGCTCATTGGTATTTAGTTCAGAGACATCAAAGTGTAACTTACGTTTGCGAATTTGTTCTATGCTCGTATTTACAAAAATACGCTTCATCCAACCTTCAAAACTACCCGTAAATTGAAACTTGCCTATGCTATTAAAAACCTTGATAAAGCCTTCTTGCAAAGCATCTTTGGCTTCGTCTTCGTTGGTCATATATCGTAAGCAAATGCTGTACATGGTTCCTGAGTGTATATCGTAAATTTTTTTAAAAGCGTTATGGTCTCCATTGCTGCAAGCTTTAATCAAAGATATTTCATCGTGTGATTCACTAGGGCTCATTGCGCTGGATGTGCTTTAGATGTACTCAGATACAGGGAGGTTGCCCGAGGGTTAGATTTTTTTTACGTGATACTTTTCTGAAAGGTATTCTTTCAGGTTCTCTGCATAGTAACCTACTGCTTCTAATGGTTCTATAACTTCAGTTTCGTTTAGGCCTTCAAGAACCCGTTTAAATTGAATGCTTACTACGCGTTGTTCTGAATTAGCAATAAAGGATGCTGAAAAAAGATGAAAATTAAGGTGTGCCAATTCTTCCATAAACATTGCTAAATGCTCATCGGCAGGATATTCGCATATAGGTGCAACAATTTGAAAAATACCCGCAATCTTTTGTCGGTCAAAGTACTGCCATTGCGTAGTTTCGGTAGGTTGCCATATATCCACGTATAGCTCCGTTTCATCTCCTCGTTGTATTAGGTATTCGCCGTCGTTCTCACAACGAATTTGCTCTGGCGTAAGGTTTAAGTGTTCTTTAACTACTTTTTCGAATATCGATATGGCCTCTGTAACTTGCATGATTGTTTGAAGGGCAAAAATAAGGTTAGTAATAGGTTATTAGCAGGTAGCTTTCTAATTATTGAATCATTAAGCTATTTTCTAAGGTTTGAGATCCGTTATTTACGGAGATGATATACTTGCCTCTTACAGGATAGTATTTCCCAAGATCTCCTTTTTCAAGCTCATTACTCGGATTTTCTTGAAATTTAAGCTCAATGGAGTGTGTATTGAATCCCTTTGTCCCGTTAATATCTTTTTCAAGTAATAGATTTCCTTTTTCATCTGTAATTGCTATGGTTACGTTAGATCGCTCACTAAGATAAAAAACCACCTCTTTTCTGGGTGCGGTTTCTTTCCATTCATAGCTGAGTGTACCCCAGTTTTCACTGTATTTTAACGGATCCATTTTTAAAAATAAAAAGCCCGAATCTAGGTAGGTAGCAGATTGGTAAACAGGTTCAAGTTGAATCTTATAAATACTTCTGCCATGGGTGCCCACCAATAAGTCTCTTTGCTCTTGTTGAATGGCCAAGTCATGAATCGCCACAGGAGGCAAATTGCTAAATGCTTGAAAGCTAGTTCCTCTATCTGTCGAAATATATAATCCTGCGTCAGATCCTACGTATAAAATATCTTCTGTTATTGCATCTTCTTTCAGTGCATTCAAGCATTCTGCAGGTAAATTATTGCCTACTTGTGTCCAAGTAGTTCCATAATCTTCGGAGATGTAAATGTAGGAATTAAAGTGATCCCAAGTATGACCATTCAATAGGGCATACACACGTTCTTTTTTATGTTCGCTAGCTACAATTTTTCGTACCCAAAGGTGTTGGGGGAGTTTTTGTGATATGTTGCTCCAAGTTTTGCCTTCATTTTTGGTAAGTTGAATGTTGCCATCATCTGTGCCTGCATAGATTAATCCAAATTCGAATTTACTTTCGGATATACACGAAATAGTGCCATAGCTCACATCCCCATCTTTTCTGCCATTACTCAAGTCTGGGCTTATCTCTTCAAAAGTTTTGCCTTTATTCCTACTGCGATGCAACTTGTTGCTCGCCATATACAGAATATCTTGATTGTGCATGGATAGCAGGATAGGCGTCTGCCAATTCCAGCGCAGTTTCTCCGTTTTCAGGTCGTGCATAGGATGTATGTAGGCATAGCCCCCGTTAGCATCTCTGCGGTAATAGTGTCCAAATTGAGAACCTGTATATACTGTTTGGTCTCTATTGTCTATCTGGATTTGCATACCATCGCCGCCGGCAATGCGCTGATAGGGATATTTGCCTTCTTGATGCCACGAGGTGCTGTAATTATAATTATTTGGACCTTTCCAAACGCCGTTATCCTGCAACCCACCGTAAACATTGTAATATTTTTGATTATCAACTGCAATGGTGTAAAACTGCCCAACTGCTGGAGAGTTGCACTTAGTCCAGTGGTCTCCGCCATCATAACTAATGTTTACCCCTCCATCGTTGCCATTGATAAGGTGAAGAGGATTGTCAGGATTTACCCAGATGTAATGATGATCTACGTGCACATTATCGCCACCCGAAAATGTAAAACTGGACCCACCATTCTTTGATTGCAATAAAGGTACACCCGCTATAAAAACATGATTTTCGTCCTTGGGATTTACAGCAACCACTCCAAAGTAATAACCGTACGAATAGCAAACATTTTCGAGAACATTTTCGTGTGTTTTAGTCCATGTTTTGCCAGCATCTGTGCTACGATAGAGTTCGGGGCCTTTCACGGGATCTTCAAACATTACGGCATTTTCATCGTGCAGATATTCATAAAAATCATAAGGCTTTAGTGTGCCTTTTTTTGCCATCTTTTGAATGTCTTTTGCTTTGTATTTGTCTGGAAATCGATTCTGTTTTAGAAAGGTATTCAATGAGGAGTCACTCAAATTTTTAAACGAATCCAGCGTCATGGTTTGAAACGATTTCTTGGTTAATCCTTCACTGGGAGCTTCTTCTTTTTTGTATTGCTCTTGATTATCAAGTAAAGCGTAAATAGAATTCCCACTAGCGCTAAGCCCTATCCTTCCAATGTTTTCACCTGAAGGGAAAGATGCAGATTTGTTCCAAGTGTCTCCACCGTCTTCAGAAATATGTACTCCGCTATTTTTGCCTCCCTCCCAAAAATTCCAAGCTCTTCGTTCTTTTTGCCACATAGCGGCATAGAGTCTATTCGAATTTGTGGGGTCGATTTCTAAATCAATAGCACTGGTATTTTCATCAACAAAGAGCGTTTGTTTCCAGGTTTTACCACCATCTATCGTTTTATATATTCCACGTTCTTTATTGGGAGAAAAAAGGCTGCCCATACTTGCAACGTAAATAATATTGGTCTTGGTAGGATGAAGAATAATTCGGCTAATGTGCTGTGTGGCAGCAAGTCCGAGGCACTCCCAAAACTTCCACACTTGGGGGTCGTTTATGCTAAAATCACATTTAAAAACCCCAAAACCAGCATAACTAGATCGGCTGGAGTTAGCCTCGCCCGTTCCCACATATATTACTTTCTCTACCCAATTTACAGCAAGTGCGCCACAATGTATCGTATATCCATTGTCATCAAAAACCGAAGTAAAGCTTTGTCCGTTGTTTTTGGTTTCCCATACACCGCCTGTTGCGTAGGCTACAAAAAAGTGTTTGGTGTCGTAGGGATCTATGGCCATGTCAACCACTCGTCCACTCATTATAGTGGGACCTATATTCGTTGCTTCAATGCCTAAATAGCTCGATTTTTTTTGCAGCTCTTCGCGTTGCTGAACGGCATCTAGGCGCTCCTTTTCATTAGTTGGTTTTACTGGATTAGAGGGATATTGAGCCAAGCACGTAAAACCACATAATAGTATAACGCTTAATGCGAATGTCTTTCTGTGCATTTGGCGAATATACACTGAGAAAGTATTATTTTTATTCTGAGAAAAATGATGTTCCCTGCAGAGTTTAATATATCGAGTATTTTATGGGTAAGCGGTATCGCATATTTACGGTTTTACCTTTTTGTGTGGCAGGTTTCCATCTTGGTGAATTTGCCAAAAGGTTTGCTGCGCACGTTCCCAAACAATAATCATTGGACGAAATTATTTCCTCTTTTTCTAATCGTAGTGTTTTTCTCCCTTTTGCACCCTTGATTTTTTTGTCTTGATATAGTTTTATTTTTTCAACGGTCACATCATTTACATAACCGTTTTTATCAACTACAAACATCAGGTAAACAATTCCTGAAATATCATTCTCTAATGCCTCTTTGGGATATTCTAGATTTTCCATAATAAACCAGTTTAAACTATCTTGTCCGCCGGGGAACTCTGCCAGCGTTTCATAATCTGTAAAAACAGGTTTTGTTGATTTTGTAGAGTCTGTTTGTGCTAAACAAATCTGTGAAAAAACAACGAATAGGAGGAGTACGTTTATTTTGATGAAATTCATATTTTATGGGTTGAAGACGAGCCTTTCTCCTTTTTTGGTCTCATCAAATTTGCCAAAGGAATAAGCTAGGTGTCCAGAGACAATTGTTTGTTCGATAGTGGTTGTAAATGTCTCACCTTCTAGCGGGCTCCATCCACACTTGTATAAGATGTTATTTTTGCTTATAGTCTCTTGTGTTTCAGGATTCAGGATTACGATGTCTGCATAATACCCTTCCCTTAAGTAGCCTCTTTTTTGGATTCCAAATAAGTCGGCGGGAGCGTGACACATTTTCTCTATGACTTTGTTTACGGTTATTTTACCTGTCTTAGCATGCTCCAACATAAGTTGTAAGCTGTGCTGCACTAAGGGTAAACCACTTGGTGCTTTGGTGTACTTGTTCTGCTTTTCTTCCCACGTGTGCGGTGCGTGGTCGGTTGCAATAATGTCAAAATAATCGTTATTTAATGCATGCCATAGTGCATTTTGGTCTGCTTCAGATTTTATAGCGGGGTTACATTTTATTAGACTCCCTTTTTGAGCATAATGCGTATCATTAAAAGAGAGATGGTGCACACATACTTCTGCGGTTATTCTTTTTTGAGACAGAGGAATAGCGTTGGTAAAAAGCGCGATTTCTTTGGCTGTGGATATGTGTAGTATGTGAAGACGAGCATTGTATTCTCTGGCTAGGTCACTTGCCATTTTGCTGCTCAGATAACAAGCTTCCTCATCACGAATTATAGGGTGAGCTTCCATAGGAATGTCTTCACCGTATTTAGCCACAAACTTTGCGGTATTTCTACGAATTGTTTCTTCGTCTTCGCAATGTGTAGCAATAAGCATTGGGGTTTGCGAAAAAATACCCCTTAACGTATCTTCATTATCTACGAGCATGTCTCCAGTGCTACTTCCCATGAATAATTTTACACCGCATACTGTTTTGGGATCCGTTTTTAGTACCTCTTCAATATTGTCATTGGTTCCGCCCATAAAGAATGAATAATTGGCCAGAGAACAATCGTTTGCTCTTGCATATTTTTTGGCCAGTTCTTCCTGCGTGGTGGCTTGGGGAATGGTGTTTGGCATTTCCATATAGGAAGTAGTGCCTCCTGCAACAGCAGCCTTTGCTTCGGTGTATATTTCTGCTTTATGGGTGAGCCCCGGTTCACGAAAATGCACTTGGTCATCTATTACGCCTGGTACTACCCATTTTCCTGATGCGTCGATGGTTTTGTCCGCACTGCGGCTAATTCCATTTTTCGATATTTCTGCTATAAAACCATTTTCGATATAGATGTCAGCTATAAATTGTTGGTTTTCGTTAATTAGCAGTCCGTTTTTGATTAAAATTGAAGGCATATATGGTCAGCAAATTTAATGTACGCGTGTATGGTATTTGGATAAAAGAAGGTAAAATTTTAGTCAGCAACGAAAATATCAATGGTTTTAAGATGTTAAAACTGCCAGGTGGTGGATTAGAGTTGGGTGAAGGGACTAAAGAATGTCTAGTCAGAGAGTTTAAGGAAGAATTAGATGTCACCGTAAAAATAGAGCAACTCCTGCATGTGACTGAAAATTTTATTCAAAGTGCTTTCAGGAAAGATGAGCAAATTATAGCTGTACATTATAGGGTAAGTAGTGCCGATACAATAGATAACATGCACACCGTCCAGCCTACCAAGCTAGGTGGAGATAATATACATCTATTTGAATGGCGAACACTTGATCAGCTATTACTAACTGAACTAACTTTTGATATGGACAAGCAGGCTTTGGCGAAGTTAACGTAGCGGATATACGTTGCCTTTTGCTGTACGAGCGTTACCATCACAACCTCGGTAGTACATAAAATAGATGTACAATTGATTTGGAACTTTTTCTCCTTGATAATAACCATCCCAATTGGGTTTAGTACTATCGTCTCGTGAATCGAAAACTTTTTCTCCCCACCTAGAAAAGATGGTAATGTAATAAGAAGGTTGAGAAACTGGGAGGGCAAACGGGAATAATTCATTAAGCCCATCATCATTAGGACTAAAGGCGCTAGGCACATTAAGTTCGTTGGGTAGCGCTTCAGGATCTACGGTGATAAACAAACTGTCCATAGCCATACATCCAAATTGATCTATTATTTTGAGTGTATACTTGCCTTGGGCCATAGTGGTGATGCTCTGGTCTTTAGATCCGGTATTCCATTGATACGCATATCCTGCGGGTCCTTCAATTTTGGTTGGGCTATTTACGCAGATAGTGAGGTCGTCACCTAAGTCAACTTCTGGTGATTGTGATACAGTTATTATCACAGAATCAGCTGCCTTGCATCCATATTCATCATACACCGTTACTCTGAATGTATCGGGCACATTCACCTTTATTTTTTGTGTAGTAGCTCCATTACTCCAATCGTATTTTATTCCGTCAGGTCCTGCATCAAGCTCCAGATTAATGTTATCACAAAAATGCCTGTCTATTCCCAAATCGAGATTAATGATTGGATTTGTTATCTTAAAGGAATCCGTTTTAACACAATACCTTTGTTTGACTTGAACCCAGTAATTATCAGCCTTAGTTAATGTTACTTTTTGGGTGGTTTCACCAGTAGACCATTTGTACTCTGCTTCTTCTATGGAAGTAGCCTCAGCTTCAAACGTAAATTCGTTGCAATAAACCTGGTCATCGATGTCTGGTATCGTCGCAGTCCAAATTCTAATGGTATCATACGAAAAACAGTTTGCATTTCGTACAATAACAGAGTATTCGCCAGTATCTCGAACATTTATCGTTTGCTTGTTGTCTAGAGGGCTAGTGCTCCATTGATAAAAAAGTCCAGGTACGCCCACATCTAGTGTCACATTAACGGTGTCACACAGAAGTGAATCTCTGGGGAGAGACACAGGAGGGACTTTGTCATAGCGTAATTGAACAGAATCTACGTAACTGCAATTTCCATAAGAAACAGTTGCGACATATCTTCCGGTATCACTTACGTTAATACGATATCCAGTTTGGCCGGTATTCCACTTTACAGAGACTGCGTCAGCGGTTTTAGTATCTAATCTAATTGAAAAGTCGTCACAAAAAATGAGGTCAGGACCTAAGTCAAATGACTTGGTAGAACGTATTCGCACGTCATATTTGTAATTAGATTCACAAATAGACGTAGTGGCTTTTAAACTTATTGTGTAATTCCCATTTCCCGGGTAGGTATAGCATATATTGCCTGCTAAGCTAAACGTAGTAAGCGTATCACTTGTAGTTGTTGGATCACCAAAGTCCCAAAAGTATTTAGTTTTAGCGGGGAATTTAGTATAACTTTTATTTCGAATGCAAACAGTATCTCCGCATTCAAAGGTATAAGCACCACCTACAGTTGTACCGTTGGGCATATCAAAATTAGCCAGGATATCAAATTCACATTGTATTACATTAAATTGGTAGTCGCGGCGGGTTTCCCCAATCAGCTTTCCGTTTCTGTATTCTTGCACCGTAAATCCAACTACAAATTGACCTGTTTCAGAAGGCGTAATTGTTATCTCTCCTGTAGATGAATTCATGTTGAGAGAAGGGCTTCCCTTCATTTGCATAAACTCAGAATAACTAGCGCTCCAATTTAATTCAGAGAAAGGGGGTCTGTCATATGCACCAGCAGAACTAGGTCGCGGGCTGTTTTGATTGGCTCCTAAATAAGGAGTTGTGAGAAGATAAACCAATGAATCTCCATCTGGATCGATAGCTGGTTGCTGAAGCGTAAGCGGAGCGTCTACGCAAATATATACAGGAGGTACTGTTGTAAAATATGCACTGGAATTGGCGGTAGATTTAGGTGGTATAACAGTCCATGCCGTAAATCCAGATGCCTCAGGGCTAACAATATTGTCGATGGTGTTATTTCTGCAGCACCGTTGCCATGCTAGAATTACGCCATTGGTCCCTGGATTAATAGTTCGAACAGCCGTGTAAACATAAGCATCCGTGCATACGCCACTTGGCTGTTTTACACATTCGTAGTTTGTGCTTTTAAGTCGATTAGGGGCAGATCCTCTTAAGGTAAAATCGGAAATAAAGTTATTGGTTTTTGCGTCCCATGTACTGATGAAAATAGTTTTATCAGAATCTATTGCGTCAGGATCCCCGTTGTAGCAATCAAAATACACATTGACTGTTACTCTGTACGAATTGGTAGTTGCATTTAATAACTGGTAATATATCTCGCCTCCAACTATATGAGTAGCTTCAACGAATATGGTTGACAGCAAGGTAAGTGTTATGATTAGTAGCTTTTTAATACGTTTTTTAGTTAGGGCCCTGTTAAAACAGGCAGAAGTAGTCTATCAAACATACTAAAAATTAAATACTCTTGCAATATTAAATCCGAAACGAATATCTCCATCAAGCCATTTAGCTTTGGTATCGGTAATAAATGCTTTTTCAAAGGGACCGCTTGAGTTTGTAAAAAACAGCTGAAAAACGTGTCCACCCGTTTCTATGTCAAAACCTACTGATAGCACATTGGTTTTATCTTCCTCCAATTGATTGGGTATTACGTAATAATACTCTAGGTTTAGTGTGGTCCTGGAGGTAAGCTTTTGCCTAACTCCCACTCCTAAAGATAATATGTCATTCTTAAATTTAGTGGAATCGACAATATTTTTATGTACTAGTGTAGGACTTAATTGTACGCTTAATCCTTCCGTAAATTTTCGTGCAATGAGTAGCTGGTGCGTATAATGTAATCTGCTAGAAAAGTAGTTTTGACGATCCGGTTGCGGCCATTTTAAGGTAGTTATGCCCATATGGCTTATCCAAGTAGCAGTTACGGGCATTGTTTTAAGTCCAGTACTTTGTTTCAGGAATTTATATTTTACAAAACCATCATAGGTTTTGTCCACCGTACTTCTACCTAGTCCTACGTTTAAGTTATCGGTTATTCCATAGTCTCCACCTATACGCATAGTGGCTTGATCAAGTCCGAACATATCATAAGGCCCTCCGCTCAAAAAACCAAATCGATGCGATATTTTAAAATCGAATTCATTTTTAGCTACGGTTTCGATGCTATGCCCGTTTACCACTCTATTGGTTTTAAATGTGGCCGTAGTATAATCGATAGTTTCTAATTCTGGTTCATCTAACAAATCTAGGTCTTGAGCTAGGCATAACTTAGTAGTTGCTAAGAGGATAAAAAAGAAAAGGATCTTGTTCATTTATACGATATGTCTTTGGACGTGGTGTTAACTAAAAAAATATTTTGAAAAATTTCAAAACGTTTTTTTTTAGGGTTTTATTTAGTGAGAGTGCGTGTAATCAGCGTCCACATTAATTTTTATTTCATTGGAAATTTTAGCAGCCACTGTCTTGGGTATTGCAATATGGTAGTCTACAGGGTTTACAGTGAAGCTAGCTTTAGCATTTACAATTCCTCCTTTAACCACGAACGTAGCCATAGTACTTACTTCTTTTGTCACATCTTTCATAGTTAATTTACCGGTAATGGAAGATTTATAGGTACCATCTTTCGCTAAATTTACAGCACTCATTTTATCAATAGTACCTGTAAAAGTTGATTTAGGATATTTCGTACTCTCCATATAATTTTCGTTAAAGTGTTCTTGCATTAACGCTTTAGGGAATTCAAAATCCTTAATTAGGACACTAAACTGAAGTTTACCTGTTTCAGCATCAAAAGCAGTTTTAACTTTATGATTATCTGCAGTTATGTCCTCAACAGGGGTGTGGCTAAAAAAATTGATATTACCCGTATTTGTTTTGTAAATACCACCGCTGTGGTTTGTAAATGCCATTAAACCAAATGTAATTATGGCTGCGAAAAGAATGCTTGTTTTATTCATGAGTTGCTATTTTTAATTATTTGATTATAATACAATTAGATAATACGACGTCTTTGCTTCCGAGTAAATCTAGTTCTTCAGAACCATTACAACCCATACAGACTCCTTTAATTTTTACCGTAGAACTGTCGGTTAGAGCGAGAACTTTGCTTAACTCAGTTGGTTTAAACCCGCATCTCACAAAGCCCTCGTCACCATTGCCTTTTAAGAGTATTTGGGGTTCTTTTTCGTTGGATAAATCCTTGCTTAATAACTGACCTTCTACTTGAATTACTTTATCAGAATAGATGGCCATTGCAGCTTGCTCATTGGTGTCAAATGCAACAAAGATTTCAGTGGCTAGTAATGTTTCAGCTGCTTCACTTTTACCCACATTTGTATGAGGTTTATTGTACGTGTTGTAGCCATAGAAGACTGCGCCTAATGCGAGTACTATGATTAATATTATAATTGGTCTGGTCATTTTCTTAAACTTAATTATTTAACGCTCCATCTTTAATCCAAGCCTGCAATTGGTCTATTGAGCATTGATTTATTTTAGTGGTACTTCCTTGAGGCATTGATTTAAAACCAACGTCGTGATTTACACTTCCAAAAAGTCTTCCATTGTCTACATAAATTTTTACATCTGAATAGGTGTCTAGCTTGATACTGCCTTGTGGGTTAGTGTTATTATGGCACGAAATACAGCTGTTATTCGTAAGAATCGTAACGACATCGGTGGAATAAGACATGCCGGCAGTATTACAGTTAACAGTAGGATATAGCTCTTCTTCCACGTCGTTATAACAACCCATAAAAAGTAATCCTATCAAACCTAGGAGTAAGATCTTAACCTTAATTATTTGGAGCTCCATCATTTATCCATTTATTAATTATTGTGAGGTTACAATTATCTAACTTTCCGCTGGGGGGCATGGTTACAAACCCAATTCTATGGTTAATTGATCCAGCTAATTTACCATTGTCAACGTTGGTCTTTACTGCTGCGTAATTATGTAAGCTCACACCTCCACTTGATGAAGAAGCGTTGTGACAAGAAACACAATTCGCATTAAGTGTAGAGGTTACTTGTTTTGAAAAAGTTACGTTAACGCTGTCGCATTCGATACATTTATTGTTTTTGGCACCTTGATCAATCCATTTTTTGATTAGCGCTTGTTGTTCCGAGCTCAGCGCGTTATAAGGTGGGGGAGGCATTATTTTACTTGAACGCATTTCTATTACGACTTCGTATAGTTTACTGTCACTTGGATTTCCAGCCTTAACGCGGCCAGTTTTCATAATATTCGTGTAATTATCCAAAATGACACCATCTTCTTGGGAAGCTGCATCGTGGCATCCGCTTTTAGCACAGGAAGATATGAGTAAAGGAAGAATTGAATTTTCAAAATATACACTATCGGGATCGCAGCTTACACTGCTCGTGGCAACTGTTGAATTGTTATTAGGAGTAACATCAGGTTGATGCTTACAGGATTGTGCGCTAATCATTAAAAATAGCACTAATGTAACTATTGATGCAGAAATTATTTTCTTCATTAACTTAATTTTCGTTCAAATTTAACTAATAATAATCGCTATCATTCTATGATTAATTTCATAATATACAAATGACATTAAAGTGGGATATTCCCGTGTTTCTTCTTGGGTAGTGTTGATACTTTATTTTCCAGCATAGCATATGCTTTAATAAGTTTGACTCTTGTTTCTTCTGGCACTATTACTTCATCCACAAAGCCTCTTTCTGCCGCCCGATAAGGGTTAGCAAATATTTCCGCATATTCTTTCTCCTTTTCAAGCAATGCTGCAGCTGGATCAGCAGCGGCACTTATTTCGCCTTTGAATATAATTTCGGCTGCTCCTTTTGCACCCATAACAGCGATCTCTGCACTTGGCCACGCAAAATTTAAGTCTGCCCCAATGTGTTTACTATTCATAACGTCATACGCTCCGCCATAGGCTTTTCGGGTAATAACCGTTATTCTAGGCACGGTCGCTTCACTAAACGCGTACAGTAATTTTGCTCCGTTGGTAATAATGGCATTCCACTCTTGATCTGTGCCAGGCAAGAAACCTGGTACGTCTTCTAAAACGAGAAGTGGAATATTAAAGCAGTCGCAGAATCGCACAAAACGTGCTCCTTTTTGAGAAGATTGCACATCTAAAACACCTGCAAGATAAGCTGGTTGATTAGCTATTATACCAATACTTCGGCCAGCTAATCGTGCAAATCCTACAACAATATTGGGTGCAAAATTTTTATGTATTTCAAAAAATGATTCTCGGTCAATAATACCTTGAATAACATCTCTCATATCATATGGTTGATTTGCGCTATCGGGCACTATTTTTTCAAGCTCGTGACGTATTTCATCCCCTAGTTCATAAGCAATTCTTGGTGCTTTTTCCTCGCAATTTTGAGGCATATAGCTAAGAAGTTTTTTAATGTCTTCTATCGCTTCAAGATCATTTGCGGAAGTAAGGTGAGCTACTCCACTCTTTTCGCTATGTACAGATGCACCGCCTAAATCTTCTGAAGATACTTCTTCATTGGTGACGGTTTTAACCACATTTGGGCCGGTTACAAACATGTAACTGGTGTCTTCTACCATGAGAATAAAGTCTGTTATGGCAGGCGAGTAAACTGCTCCGCCGGCACAAGGGCCCATGATTGCAGAAAGTTGAGGAATTACCCCGCTAGCCAATGTATTTCTGTAAAATATATCTGCATAACCACCAAGGGAAACAACACCTTCTTGAATACGAGCGCCACCACTATCATTAAGTCCAATAACGGGAGCACCATTGCGCATTGCCATATCCATTATCTTGCATATTTTCTCAGCATGCGTTTCAGATAAAGATCCCCCAAAAACAGTAAAATCTTGCGAAAAAACATAGACTAATCTGCCATGAATTGTACCGTAACCTGTAACCACCCCATCGCCAGGGTAGTGCATTTTCTCCATGCCAAAGTCGGTACTTCTATGCTTTACAAGCGCCCCTATTTCTTCAAACGAGTTGCGGTCTAAGAGTAGGTCAAGTCTTTCTCGAGCGGTTAGCTTTTTCTTATTATGCTGAGCATCTATTCTATGTTGACCACCACCTAATTTAGCTGCAGCAAGTTTTTGGGTAAGTATATTTCGTTTATTCATTAATGCGGTATATTGTATTCTGTATGATGCACTTAATTGTGTGAGTATTCTTTCTCCTGGAAGAGTACAATATTAAGGTTAATAGTATGTTTTTTACTAAAATAAAAGCCGCATTCAGCTAAGAATGCGGCTTTTTAGAAGATAATTTAACGGTTGGGATTAGTGAGCAACACTAACTTTTCGAGTATAGGTAGCATCTCCATTCGTTATTCTTAAGATATAAAGTCCTTTCTCTAAATTTGAAACATCCATTGTGTTGCTAGTGTTGAACATGTCTTGCGCATTTTGGCTTACGACTACTTGTCCATTTAAGTTAATAAGTTCAATTGTAGTAGCTCCCTGCTGTACATAATTTAAGGCAACGTTTATGTTAGAATTTGCAGGGTTAGGGTATGCAGAAATATTGTTTTCAAAAGCAACAGTGTTCAACGATAATTTGCCAATAGATTTCCATTTCATCTCCTTCAAAAGAAAATTGTTGTTAGAATCGATGTCTACTTTTGGATTAGTTCTATTTCTATGGTAACTCAATGCTCCCATAAAAATTGGCAGGTCGGCAGCACCCGTGATGCCCGCATTAATTTTAAAGCTAATTTCCGTTGTAGTCAATACACTGCCTTTTACAGATTCACTTGGGTTTAAAAGAGTATAGTTTGGTGAAGAAACTAATAGAGCTCCATCTCCCGCTCTAAAAATGGCTAAAGCAATGGTGAACGTATCGCCTGCAGGAATGGTTTCGCCTAGATTTTCTAATGTTACTTGAGCAACAACGTCTGTAGTTCCGTCATCATTGGTGTATAAATCTACCGGTTTGTCTATGCTTTTAACGGCCCAGTCTAATTGAGCGATAGACATAGTTGAAATAATACTTAGAAGGATTGTAAATGTCTTTTTCATTTATTGTGTTTTTAATTTGTTTGGCAAATTTAAACTAATGTAGCTCAGCTCAGTAAATAATGTATCTCAGTCATGTCAAGATTAGCTAAAACATTGTTTTCTGACACGATAATGTTTTTTGAGAAACCTTGTTTTTTTCGCTGTAGCAAGGATATTTTCTCTTCAATGGTATCCCTAGAGATAAACTTGTAACTGAATACACTCTTTTTTTGTCCTATTCTATGTGTTCTATCTCTTGCTTGGGCTTCTGAAGCAGGGTTCCACCAAGGGTCCACAATAAATACATAATCGGCAGAGGTAAGATTCAAGCCAGTTCCTCCCGCTTTCAGTGAAATAAGAAAAACAGCAGGATTTAGTTGAGCTTGGAACTCCTTTACGCGTTTTGCTCTGTTTTCCTTGCTCGTAGCACCTGTAAGTTTATAATAAGATAGCCCCAATCGTTGTAAATCTTTTTCAATAATTTCTAGGTATCTCACAAATTGAGAAAATACCAAGAGCTTATGCCCATCAGAAATTGCTGATGCGATTTTTTCAAGTAAAATATCATGTTTACCGCTCTTAGCAGTATACTGTTCGTCAATTAAAGACGGATGATTTGCCAATTGACGTAGTTTTGATAATCCTTGTAAGATAGAGAATTTTGACTTTTCAAATCCTTTCACATCTACCAGGTCGAGTATATTATTGCGGTATTCAGATTTGATGGTTTCATAATACTCGGCTTGTTCTTGTGTCATGTCGCAATAGATGATTTTTTCGGTGAGACGAGGAAGTTCTTTGGCCACTTCTTCCTTCGTTCTCCTGAGTAAGAATGGTTTGATGATTTTTCTGAGTTCTTTTGCTTTTACTTCATCTCCCTCCTTTTCAATAGGCTTAGCGTATCGGGTTTCAAATTGCTTTAAAGTGCCTAATAATCCTTTATTAAGCACATTCATCTGGCTCCATAAATCGCGTATACTATTTTCTATTGGCGTGCCAGTAAGCGCTATCTTACATGCAGCATTTAGTTTAGCTATACTTTGAGTCGTTTTTGCGGTGTGGTTTTTTATATTTTGACTTTCATCTAAAACAAGCACGTCATAATGCAGTTGCGTAAAAAGAGACTCGTCATTGCGAATGAGCCCGTATGTAGTGATGACTACGTCATACTTTTCTAATTCAGCTGGCGATTTAGCTCTTTTGGCGCCCGAGTGAATTACGGTTGAGAGGTCAGGACTAAATTGGGTACATTCATACACCCAGTTGTAAAGTAATGAGGTAGGAGCAACAAGTAGAAACTTAGCTTTTCTCTCAGAACTTTTTAACATATCGTACTTCACTCGTTGCAAGAATGAAATGGTTTGCACAGTTTTTCCTAAGCCCATGTCATCTGCCAATACACCTCCAAAGTTGTTGTTTTTTAAAAACATTAGCCAACTTAGACCATCTAGTTGGTACTTTCTTAAAATGCCTACAAAGTTAGAATGAGGTTTTTCAGCACCTATGGCAACTAGCTTGGTAAGATGTTGCTTGATTTCTCTAGACTGTATTAGCCCTAGGATGTCTACTTGGTACTTTTTTATACTGTAGGTATTGCTCTTAGTGCTTTGCCCCGCTAATGCTTCACCTAGCGCAAACCACTCTTTTGGAAACAGAAAAACTTCATGGTTTGGCAGTATTATTCGATTGTTACCTCGTCGTATTTCATTCACAACCTGGCTAAAAGGAATGGTATACTCGCCAATGATAATTTGCGCGTTTAGATCAAACCAATCAATTTTATCTGCTATGTTATAATGAAGTTTATAGGGTGAAATACAGTATTTTTCGTCAATTGTAGAAGATACATCAAAATGGCTAGCTGCTAGCACCTCGTTATGAGTTCTGAGCCAGTCAATGCATGATTGTAAATCTTTATCTATTAAACTAAAAAATGAACCTGAAACTAATGTAAGGCCTATTTCGCTAAGCGCGTTTATTCTGTTGGCTTCCCATATTTGTGATCGTTTATATTTGGTAAAAATGGGCTGATCTCTGTTCCATTCTAGTTTTACGTGGAAGAGTTTGTCTTGATGAAACGGGAAACTCAGGCCGCCATAGTTAATCATTACATTAAATCCGTATTTCCCATTTTTTAATGCTAATGAGAGATTGGGTTTAGCCTCTTCTCTTAACGTAACAATTTCAAAACCTTTGGTAAAAACTGGTGAAGTTTCAAGTAATGGTTTGATAAAGTTAGTGTAATATTTTTTTTCACTGGTTTTAGGGATAAAGACGAGTTTTTTATTCAGGAATACCGCCAGTTTTGCCCCATCTACAAAGTCGTAAAACCGGTAAAGTTGACCGTTAACTACCATTCTAGCCGGTTTTTTAGTGAGCATTAGGCCTCCAATTTTCATGAACGGAATACGCTCTTCATTATGCTTAAGGGTTACAAAATAGTTGGTACCCAACTCCGTCTTATGAAAATGGAAAAGAATTTTAGTAAAATCTCGGTTGATTTCTATCGGGAATGCTGCGGGGTTTATTTCGTCAGCCACATAAAGATTGTCTGCATCCAATGGTAAAATGGCTAGAAAATTTGCAATTTGTTTTTCTAACCATGGCCTAATTAAATCGGCTTGCAATAATTCAGTGTGATACTTTTTGAAATATTCTTTAGGGCGTATTTTTTTTTCAGGTGAAAACTTACGTACGATAGCCTCTTCCATCAAGTCGTCTAGACTAGCGATTAGTGTTAAGTCTTGCACACTTAATTTATGGTAGTGCGCTGCGCTTCCCGAAAATACTTTTTGATAGGTAAGTGTAAGTGTTTGGTGAATAGACAACGCTACAACATGGGGATGTATGAGCACACCTAATTGAGGATGTACTGAAATACTAAAAATTAATTTATATCCTTGTTGATTATCTACTCTCACTTAAAGATGAACCTAAAAAATAGTGCAATATAAGGGTGCTGGAGAAAACTCTAAATAGTGTAAAGGTTGGCCGCTATTTTTAAAAGAAATAACACATAAAGTTAGACTATAATTTATCGCTGGATGGTGTGTTTTAAAGATCTAAATAACGTGTCTCAAGTAATTCTAATAACTCATCAGGCTTAGTACTTCTCCAATTAATATCGTTCAAGTGATCTCCAAAATTAATGCTATACTTCAAGTGATAATGACCTAACTCACTCAGAACATGAGGTAAAGCATTAATAAAATAAATAGCGCCATCTATATCATCCTTCCATTCTTGATAATAATCATCAGTATCTCCATGAAAATTGAGGACATTCTCCAAAATAATAGCAAAATTTTGAATACCACAACTGATCAAGTGATCAATGAGCTCAACTTTGAGCTGCATAATATCATTGTTAATGGCATCATTCCATTCTCCTATAAGTTCTATTATGCAAAAACCTTCTTCGTAGTCGGCAAAAAGTAGTTTATAAAAAAGTGTTTCGCTGCCAAAATCATCCCACTGAGGATGCAACAAGTAGTTGTATACTTTATTAGTATAATGAAATTCAGAATACTCTTGGTTATAGTTTAACGCATTGGGATCTTGGTCAGAACTGTACAGGTCTCGCCAAAGGTAAAAAGGCTCGATGTTATGCATTCAATGTAATATTGGTTTCAGCGATTAAGTACAAAGGCCTGTTTTTTACATTATCATTTATGCGACTTATGTACTCGCCAATGATACCAATGCCCATCAACTGTATTCCACCCAAAAAAACAATAGTTATCATAAGCGATGACCAACCTGGTTCATAAACTTGCAGTATAAATCTAGAATAGAGGGTGTAAAGAATAAGTAAAAAACCGATTAATGCACACACAAAACCTGAGATTGTAGCTAGTCTAAGTGGCAGATTTGAAAAAGATGTTATAGCGTCTAATGCCAAGTGAATCATTTTTCGATAGGTATAACCAGTAGTGCCCGCATTTCTGCCATGTCGCTCATAGCTCACGCTGGTTTGTTTGTATCCAAGCCAGGCAATTTGACCACGCAAGTACCGTTGTTTTTCGGGCATTTTTTTTAGGCCTTCTACAATCTTGCGATTCATAATTCTAAAATCGCCAGTATCTACAGGTATTTCTATGGAGGTTATTTTATTGAGCAGTTTGTAAAAGAAAGAAGCGGTCATTTTCTTAAGTAACGATTCTTCTTGACGTTTAATGCGTTTAGCATAAACTACGTCATATCCCTCTTCCATTTTAGCTAACATTTCAGGTATTACAGATGGTGGATCTTGACCATCGGCGTCCATAAGCACTATTTTATCGCCCAATGCGTGGTCTATGCCTGCAGTTACGGCTATTTGATGCCCAAAATTTCTACTTAAATCAAGGTATTTGTAACGGTTATTCGAGTCACAGTAGTTTTTAACCAGAACCAATGAATCGTCCGTACTTCCATCGTTTATAAAAATGACTTCAACATCTTCCTTTAATTTAGTTAATTCACTTTCAAGAGATCGCATAAAAGATGCAAGTCCATCTTGTTCATTATAAATAGGTAAAATGATTGAAATCATTGAAGTGCAAATTAACAAAATTATTTAACCAATGTATCAGCGAGATTTAATGACGGTTATGTTCAGTTCCGAAAAGACGTCAATGTACTGTTTTAAATTTTGGATGTTACTCGTTATGCTTTTCAAAAGTCGGAAAAGACATTGGCATAAATTATTTACGTTTTAAATCTTTTAGGAATTGTTTAAATCCGACTACGCTTAACATCTTTTTAAATTCTAACCAAATGGATGGTTTTGCCGCAGTGGTATTTTTAACATTTGGGGCAAATCCGGTGCCGTTTTCAGTGAGATCCTCGCGTGAGTCTATCGTTTTTATACCCAACAAATCATCGCTATTTTTGAAACGCTCACGTGCTCTTGCGGTATAACCTAACTTTTGCTCAGCAAGACCAAGATTATTAAGTATGATAGCATCTTCAGGATCTAATTCTAGCGCTTTGCTATAATCGGCGATAGCACCCTCAGAGTCTCCTATTTTATCTCGGATATAGGCCCTGCAGCTATAAAAATAAGCATTGTCATCTACCATTTCTATGGCGTGATCAAAGTCCTGTATAGCGTGTTTAAATCGTAAATTAAACTTGCACACTCCACGCTCCACATAATACTCTGCAGCATCTGGATACATGGCAATAAGCGTGGTCCATGTATTCATGGCCTCGTCCCATAATTTACTTTTTTGATAGGCGAAAGCCAAAAGTGGGCTTGGTTTTCCTTTTTTAAGTAAAGAGATTACTTGATCAAATTTTCCTGCATCATAAAGTACTTGTGCGTCCATAATATTTATAACAAATAACGAGAAAAAATGATTGCAGCAACGGCCACGGCAAACAATGAACTTATTAGCACGAAACCTGCACTTACGTCTTTTATAATTTTAATATCAGGATCTAATTCTATGGTTAGCTTGTTACAGAGGCGCTCAATTGCAGTATTAATCATTTCACTTACAATGACTAACGTAATACAGAGTAGGACCCAGAGCCATTCTGAGGAGGTTATATTGAGATAAAAACTCAGTATAATAATAAATAAAGCGGCTACTGCATGTATTTTAGCGTGGCGTTCTTTCCAAAAAAACAATCCAATGCCATTTAATGCGTAACCAAATGCGCGTAACTGTTGCATAAGCATAAAGCAAAGGTATGTAACTAATTTAGGATACATAAAAGGTTATTAGCGAAAGCAAATCTTTATTTAGTTGGCATTTTATAGTTAAGCGGTATGAGTTTACCGTAACCAAATTGCTACTTTGCGCACTTTAATAGATATACAATGAGTGTAGAACAAGATTTAAGAGATAGAGGTAATGATAGTTGCGAGCTATGTGGCGGCAAAGAAGGACTTACTGTCTATACTGTTGCGCCTAAAGAGGGTAAACTAGCCGATAATTGTGTTATGACCTGTGAAACATGTTATGATCAGTTAGGGGATGAAACCAAGGTAGATGCTAATCATTGGAGATGTTTGAATGATAGTATGTGGTCAGAAGCGAATGCAGTTAAAGTAGTAGCGTGGCGCATGTTAACCCAGCTAAAAGGGCAAGGTTGGCCCAATGACCTATTGGATATGATGTATATGGATGAGGAAACCACATTGTGGGCTAAAGAAGGTGTGGAAGCTGCACCTACCAGCGGTATTATTCACAGAGACAGTAATGGTGTAGTTTTATCTACTGGCGATGCTGTGGTGCTTATTAAAGACTTAGATGTAAAAGGCAGTAGTCTTACAGCTAAGCGAGGTGCTGCGGTGAGAAATATTCGATTAGACCCCGATAACGAAGAGTATATAGAAGGCAAGGTAGATGGCCAAACGGTGGTTATTATTACCAAATACGTGAAGAAAATCTAAAATAAATTGTCTACTAGTTTTCATCCTTTACTTAGCTTTAAAGCTGTTAATCGCGTTTTTAGTAAAGTCAGAAAGCACCAATTGTCCACTGATGGCAGCGCGTTCCGAAAGTAAAGTATCCCAGTCTTCTGTTCCTCTCCAAAATACTTCTTTTAGTAATCGCATCGCTTCTGGATTACTATTTTTTAGTTTTTGAGCTAAGTTATCAATAGCAGCGTCCATTTCTTCTACGGTGTCATACACATTGGTGTATAGACCCTTGCCTTGAGCCCATTTTGCTGATTGCCATTCGGTAGCATCTATTGCAAGTTGACTCATAGCGGATAAGCCAATTTTGCGTTCTACTGCTGGGCCAACTACAAAAGGACCAATCCCCACAGCCAATTCGCTCAGTTTTACGGAAGCTTGAACGGTGGCAAGTGTATAATCGAATGCAGCTGCTAGTCCAACTCCGCCGCCTACCGCCTTACCTTGCACGCGGCCAATAATAAGTTTAGGGCATTTACGACACGCATTTATAACATTGGCAAATCCAGAAAAGAATACGGTGCCTTTAGCTAAATTTTCAATAGCTACGAGCTCATCAAAACTGGCACCTGCACAAAAAGCACGATCTCCTTCACTTCTTACGATAATGACTACCGCATCGTTATTTGATCCAAGAGCAGTAATCGTATTTGCAAGTTTAGCAAGTACTTTGCCTGGTAACGAGTTGCTTAAAGGGTGGTAAAATTGTACGGTAGCAATTCCATTTTCTATGGTGTAAGTTACATCACCTTGATCTATTGCATTCATTCTGTGGCAAAACTAAGAAAAATTGCGTGCCACGATTTAGTTTAAAAGTGCACAAGGCTCAGGCAGCCAAGATTTATTCGTATTTAATTAAATTATAAATAAAGGAATAGATGGTCATTAGCTTTGTTCATCCCACTCTTCATATCTTTCATAGAAAAATGGATAACCACAAAATCAAAAAGGACACCTCAATGGTTTCTACTAAAGATGAAGTCAATTTATTATCTTATTTGTTTATTCTTTGTAGTAGCATGCAATGCGCAAACAAGTACCCATAAATCAAGCAAATCTCCAAACAGCGAAATGAAATTTAACGTATTAACAGAAGCAGAACAGCGGGTTATTCTAAACAAAGGAACAGAGTATCCAGGCACCAGCGAGTTTACCGACAGCGAAGCCAACGGAACTTATATCTGTAAGCAATGCAATCAGCCACTTTATACTTCAGAAACTAAATTTAACAGTCACTGTGGTTGGCCATCCTTTGATGACGAGATAACTGGAGCGGTATCCCGAGTGCGAGATGCTGATGGACGCAGAACAGAAATCATTTGCTCTAATTGCCAAGGTCACTTGGGCCACGTTTTTGAAGGTGAAATGATGACACCCAAAAATACGCGTCATTGTGTAAATGGCATATCAATGAACTTTGTGGAAGGTGGAGAAGCCTTACCCGCCATTATAAAAAACGAACCTTTAGACATGAGTAAACTAGATACAGCAACTTTTGGAGCAGGTTGTTTTTGGTGCGTAGAAGTTCTTTTTCAAAAACTAAAAGGCGTGCATCATGTAGAGAGTGGCTATGCCGCTGGGAAATTAAAAAATCCGACCTATAAAATGGTTTGCGAGGGCAATACAGGAAGTGTGGAAGTAGCTCAAATTGTATTTGATCCAAGCATTATCACCTACGAAAAACTGGTAGATATTCTCTTCCATGTGCACGACCCTACTACGCTTAATCAACAAGGAGGTGATCATGGAACACAATATCGATCTGTAATTTTTTATCATAACGATGAGCAAAAGGCCATTGCAAGTGAAGTGTTAAAACGCATTGATGCCAGCGACCTTTGGAGTAACCCTGTTGTTACAGCCATAGAACCTATTCGGAATTATAGCACCGCAGAGCAGTACCACCAAAACTATTACAACTTAAACAAAGAAACCAACGGGTATTGCAACGCTGTAATTGGTCCTAAGGTGGTGAAGTTTCATTTGAAGTATAAAGACTTAATCAAAGAATAGTCGGCTACACATTTATTTGGTTAGCATTAGAAATGCTGCTATACGATACTTTTCCAATATAGTTTAAATGAACGTGAACTAAATTCTATATTTTAACAATGGAATTAGTTAACCAACTCATCCTTTGGGTAGTAGCTATTGGTTTACTAACGGCTTTTTTTTAAAACTCAACGGGGAAAATGAGCACGCATACGAAATCCTATATTTGGATAAAATTTGCTAGTGCACTGCATGTTATTAACTTATTCTCAGATTTACAACCCTAATAATCATTTATTTAAAAAATATTTCTATTCCTATTTTTATTATTTTAACCCAATTTAAACAAGGATGCTTACTTATTTACTCAACTATTTGGTCATCTAATCTGTTACATTTGCAACAATATTTTTGAAAATGAATTTCGAACTATCCGAAGAACACTTAATGATACAGCAAGCTGCGCGTGATTTTGCTGAAACTGAATTACTACCAGGCGTTATCGAAAGAGATAATGAGCAACGATTTCCGTATGAGCAAATCAAAAAGCTAGGCGAACTTGGTATGTTAGGCATGATGGTTGACCCTAAGTGGGGAGGCAGCGGAATGGATACCATTAGCTATGTGCTAGCAATGGAAGAGATATCTAAAATAGATGCAAGTGCCAGTGTGGTAATGAGTGTAAATAACTCTTTAGTTTGTTGGGGAATAGAAAAACACGGATCTGATGAACAGAAAGAAAAATTTTTACGTCCACTTGCCAGCGGACAAATTCACGGTGGCTTTTGCTTAAGTGAACCAGAGGCAGGTAGTGATGCCACCAGCCAGCGCACAACTGCCATAGACATGGGCGACTATTATCTTTTAAATGGAACCAAAAACTGGATCACCAACGGTAGCACTGGAAAAACATTTTTGGTAATGGCGCAAACCGATGTTGAAAAAGGACACAAAGGAATTAATTGCCTTATTGTAACTTCAGACATGGAAGGTTTTCAAGTTGGCAAGAAAGAAGACAAACTTGGCATTAGAGGTTCTGATACGCACTCGCTAATGTTCCAAGATGTAAAAGTACCTAAAGCAAATAGAATAGGAGAAGAAGGGTTCGGCTTTAAGTTTGCGATGCAAGTATTAAGTGGCGGTCGTATTGGTATTGCTGCACAAGCTTTGGGTATAGCAAGTGGTGCATACGAGAGAGCACTGCAATATTCAAAAGAAAGAAAAGCCTTTGGTACGGAAATCATGAACCACCAAGCAATCCAATTTAAACTTGCAGATATGGCTACAAAAATAGAGGCTGCAAGACTGTTTTGCTACAAAGCAGCTTACCTAAAAGATAAAGGTGAAGATTTTCTTCAAGCAGCAAGTATGGCAAAATTATTTGCATCTGAAACCGCTATGTGGGTAGCTACGGAAGCAGTACAAATACACGGTGGATATGGCTTTGTAAAAGAATATCACGTAGAGCGTATGATGCGTGATGCTAAGATAACTCAGATATACGAGGGAACTAGCGAAGTACAACGTATCGTTATTGCTAGAAGCATATTAAAGGATTAGTCGGCTTTACTGTCCGATTTATGATATAGGACAGAAGATTTAAGACAGTCTTGTCCTTAGATATTTTGAAACGCATCTCGAAAGTGATGCGTTTTTTTAATGTATTTTTTTAAATCGTCTTACATCCTTCGTCATACGTCATAAATCAATCCTACCACTTCTTCTGCTACGTTTGCACTTAAAGCTACGCCCATTCCACCTAGCCTTGCCGCAACTATACTATTCGTAGACAATCGTTTTACTATGGGTTGTTTTTCATTACTTTTTCCCATCCCCATAATACCACTCCACTCATAATCTATGGCTACTTCTCTGCCAAAAATTTGCTCATTCATAAAGCGTTTCAATTCTGCCAATACCGTATCATTTGGGACGAGGTCATACGAATTTTCGCCTTCCACATCCTTGTTACGTGCACCTCCAAGTAATATTCTTTGGTCTATATCTCGCCAATAGTAATAACCGCTATCGTAAAAATGGGGTCCTTTGCATGGCAGATTTTCAATGCGTTCACTTACGATTACTTGCCCTCTACAAGGCACTATATCCTCATCAATTAATTTAGCGGTAAATGCATTGGTACAGAGAATCAGATTTTTAGTTTTTAGCCTAAAATCCTTGGTGGTTTGTACCAGTATATCGTTATCTCCTTCCCATTCCGTCACCTCTATTCCTCCATACAGCATTATGCCTAAATGCTGAGCGCACTGATAAACAGTTTCGTATAATTTACCCGTATTTAATTGACCTTCAAAAGCATTATGTATAGCCCCAATGGTATTGGGCAACGCATTATTACTACGGAAACTAAACACATTATCTAGGCCTAATTCTGTGTATAGGATTGTATTTATTCCTTGCAGGCTATCTATGCCTTTGTGCAAATAGGCTTTGTTTTCCTTGGTAAAAATTTCAATGCTTCCTATATTTTCATATCCTATAGCGGCATCTCCAAACTTACTCCTTAGCTTTTGTAATCCATTGTACCTTTTACGGATGGTCGCGTATACATTTTCCATCGAATCGTGCTGTAAGTCATCCAGTATTTCGCTCACATTTGCAAAGCAACCAAATCCAGCATTACGGGTACTCGCACCTAATCCCCAGCTGTGCTTATCAATCACCACTACCTTAGCGCTAGGCTTAGCTTCTTTGATACCAATGGCCGATTGTAGGCCTACAAGACCCATTCCCACAATAAGATAATCTATGTTTGCTAGCAAGTATTCCTTTTCCCAATAGGAGTAGTTCATACCGACGAAGGTAATTACATTCTCAGTGATTTAAGAGTATGCTCATTAATAGTCACATTTCGATTGCAAGCTTGCAGACCTCCACTGCAACCAGTATTCCGTTAGTCCCTCTGGTGTTTTGTGAAAATAATACTGTAAGCCTTTAACCTTTGAAAAATGCGTTAATACTGTTTCAAGTTTTGGCGTATGTCCCCATCCGCCCCTGTGGTCAAACGAAGTAAAAGCATCACATGAATCTTGCACTCGTAAGAAAGGAATAGTTATCGTGTACTCTACATCCCCTACCCCGTCCATATCCTTTGTCACCATGGTAATATGTTCTAAATCCACCACTGTATAGTTTTGTGTTTTATATAATTCTTTCAACTTGTCTCCCACTACCAACGCCATCTTATTTGAAAATTGATGCGCCACATCCTCACCGTTTTTAAACTCCGGTCCTGAATACTTGCCATAACAACTCGTCTCAGAACAATCCCACACCATATCGGTAGATGTTGGGGGATTTGCCCTAGATGAAGTTTGGCCACAGCTACAGCCACAGAGCAGAAGTATTCCTATTACATTTAAATTCATCTACCTACAAATATACTTTCAGAAGTGTCTCATTTAAGACGCATTAGGTTCGATTTTCTATTTTGTCTTACAGTTTGTAAAAGTACCTTTGCCTACTTGCACACATTGCAATCAAACAAACAACAAACAAAATGGATAGCCAATTTGATAATGCCCTGGATTACCACTCACAAGGAAGACCAGGAAAAATAGAGGTAGTACCTACCAAACCAACTCAAACTAAAAGAGATTTAAGCTTGGCCTACTCGCCAGGAGTAGCCGAACCGTGTGAGGAGATTTTTAAAAACCCGCAAGACGCTTATAAATACACAGCCAAAGGAAACTTAGTGGCCGTAATATCTAACGGAACAGCAGTGTTGGGATTAGGCAATTTGGGCCCTTTAGCTTCAAAACCGGTTATGGAAGGTAAAGGTGTACTCTTCAAAATATTTGCAGATATAGACGTATTTGATATTGAGGTGGACGCCAATGATCCACAAAAGTTTATCGATGTAGTAAAAGCTTTAGAACCCACTTTTGGCGGCATAAACCTAGAAGATATAAAAGCGCCTGAAAGTTTCTTGATAGAAGAAACCTTGAAGCGAGAGATGAAAATCCCGTTGATGCACGACGACCAACATGGTACAGCTATTATAAGTACCGCTGGTCTTATCAATGCGCTAGAAGTAGCAGGTAAAAAAGCAGCAGAAGTAAAAGTAGTGGTAAGTGGCGCTGGAGCTGCGGGAATCTCATGTGTTAAAATGTGGATCGCCATTGGTGTCCAAAAAGAAAACATTTATATGTTTGACAGAGACGGACAGGTAAGCGACGACCGACAAGATTTAGACCAATGGAAAGACGAGTTTAAGCGACCTAAAAAATATGCTAACCTAGCAGAAGCACTGGTAAATGCAGATGTATTTCTAGGACTTTCAGTAGGGAATGTCATGACTCAAGATATGGTGCGTTCTATGGCCGCAAACCCCATCGTTTTCGCCTTGGCCAATCCTAACCCTGAAATACCTTATGAAGAAGCTATTGCAGCCCGAGAAGATGTTATTATGGCCACAGGCCGATCTGATTATCCAAATCAAGTAAATAATGTACTTGGTTTCCCATTTATTTTTAGAGGAGCACTAGATGTGCGCGCTACGGCTATAAATGAAGCAATGAAGCTTGCAGCTGTTAAAGCACTGGCCGCCCTTGCCAAAGAACCTGTCCCCGACGTAGTTTTACTAGCTTACAATCAACCAGATATGAGCTTTGGCAAAAATTATATTATTCCGAAGCCATTAGACCCAAGATTAATTACTACCGTATCTCCTGCCGTTGCAAAAGCAGCTATGGAAAGTGGTGTTGCTCAAGTAGAAATTACCGACTGGGAAGCGTATAAATCAGAACTGCGCAAGCGAATGGGTCTTGATAACCGTTTCCTAAGCAATATCGCCAACAGAGCAAAGCAAAACCCTCAACGTGTGGTCTTTGGTGAAGCAGATAATCCAAAAGTCCTAAAAGCTGCACACGTTGCCCGAGAAGAAGGATCTTGTATCCCTATTTTACTTGGATTTGAAGACCAAATACGATCTACGATTCATGAATTGGGGCTAAACTTAGCTGATTGTACCATTATAGATCCAAGTCGTTCTCCTGAATTAATAGACCAATACGGGAAACTGTATTACGAAAAGAGACAACGTAAAGGACTTACATTACACCAAGCCGTTAAGAAGATGAGACAGCGCACCTATTTTGGTGCGATGATGGTAGAACTCGGGCAAGCAGATGCATTTATAAGCGGCCAAAATAGCAACTATCCAGACACTATACGACCGGCACTCGAAATTATAGGAAAAACCGATGGTGTTACGAAGGTAGCGGGAATGTATATCATCATGAGCAAGCAAGGACCACTCTTCTTTGCAGATACTACCGTAAATATTGCACCAACTTCTGATGAGTTAGTAGATATTGTAAAACTGGCCTATAGGATGGTAACCAACTTACAGATCAAGCCTCGAATTGCTATGTTGAGTTACAGTAATTTTGGATCGGCAAAAGGCACTACCCCAAATAATATTCGTGCAGCACTAGCCAAGTTAAATAGAGAAAATCCTGAAATATTGGTAGATGGTGAAATGCAAGCAAATACCGCGTTAAATTCGGACTTACGTCAGGAGTTATTTCCTTTTTCAAAGCTAGGAAATGAAAATGCGAATGTTTTTATTTTCCCGGATTTAAATTCAGGAAACATTGCATACAAAATGGTGCAGAGCTTAGGTATTTCAGAAGCAATTGGGCCTATACTTTTAGGTTTTAGAAAATCAGTACATGTACTTCAATTGGGTAGCTCAGTTCGTGAAATAGTAAATGTCGTGAATCTTGCGGTGGTAGATGCGCAGAGCAAGAAAGGACTTTTTTAGTTAAGAATCAATACACTTGCACTCCGCTTTTTTTATAGATGTTATAAAACATCATCTTACTAAAAAATAGTTAGACAAGGCATTTTATTTCTGGTTTTTAAATCTTAATATTTTTATCTGCCTTATATTAGCTGTCTGATCGAAAACTCGGATGCGCTATTTTCTACTATTTCTTCTATTCACCAGCAACTTATTAAACGCACAGGTTTTGGTGCTTAATGACTCTGTTGAGGTTTACAACGTCCTGAACAATTCGGTTTATACGCTCATTGATGACAACAAACCGCTTGAGGAGCAAGTAAATCAAAGTACTAAATGGGAGAAATTTGAACGTAACATAATTAGATTTATGTTTTCACGTAACTCTTACTTAGTCAGAACTATCATTACTAATCATAGTAAACAACCTTACTTTACAGTTACTTGTGCTCATCCATATATAGACCATTTTGAACTACTTAACTGTCAATTAAAGCCTATCAAATCCGCCGGAGACACGTTACCCTATAATTTAAGAGAACTTCAAGAAAGCAGCCCTACCCTAACCTATACCCTTACAAAATCTACAACGGACACCGTATACTTTAAAGTATATATGACGGAACGAGGCGTCGCTCCTATTATACTAAAAACAGCGGCCGAATATCATAAATCCTTTTCTACCAATGAATGGATTGACGGATTATTTGTCGGAACAATGAGTATCATAGCTCTCTATCTTTTATTTTTATATTTTAGCGAAAAAGACAAGCTCTACCTACATTTTTTTTTAAATATAGTAATTACTAATCTGTTTTTAATGTCTGCAACTGGTAATATATTATTGCGTTTATATGGAAATTTTTCTTTCATTTCGAGGGTTGACTTTATATTTTTTATGGCTCTTTTCGGAGCCACAACGAATAGCTTTATTTATCATTATTTTAAATTTATCGGTAACACTTGGCTTTCAAAAGGCTTAACGATTATCATAATCGTTTATATCGCTTCTGCCATTATTTCTCTCTTTTTTATTTCACACTTATTGCTCTTACAGAACATTATAGCTATTTGTATAATTTTATCTTTTATCCTAAGTGCGTTCATCATTAAAAAAGGCTTTGATACCCAAAAGGAGATTTCATCCATTTTTATTGTGGGCTATGTCATTGTTTCAATTGGCATAATATTACACTCACTAAGTAACAATGGTGTCATCAGTTACTCTTCATTGATTCACATAATAGTAAATATTTGCTTTTTATTAGGCATCATGACTTATTCTTTGATAGTGGCATATAGAAGATTTCTGATGCAACAAGAGGAGAAAAATATCAGATTACAACTTCAAATTGAAAAAGACAATTCTACAAAATTAGAGCTACGATCTAAAGAGGTTCAATTAATGTCTCTAAAAAAGCAAATGAACCCTCATTTTGTCTTTAATTCTTTGAACTCAATATACAATCTCATACTTAAAGACAATACAGATGACGCCTCTAAATACCTAGTCACTTTTGCTAAATTAATGCGTAGAAGCCTAATTTTTACTGACGCTGAGAGTATTAAAGTATCAGAGGAGATAGATTTTTTAAACAGCTATTTACAAATAGAAAAACTAAGGTTTAAGGATCGCTTCGACTTTGAGATTATCGTTGATGAAGAAGTGCTTGAAACTGACCCCGTCCTCCCTCCCTTATTTCTTCAAATTTTTGCGGAAAATGCTGTAATACAAGCCTTTACAGAAACCATAGAAAACGGGAAAATTATCGTTACATTCCGCATTGTAGACAACTTTTTACATATAGAAGTCGATGATAACGGTAGGGGTTTAATCGCTTCCCCTCGCCCAGTTGAGCATAAATCTAAAGGCGTAAGCATGATACTTGAAAGAATAGAACTGCTAAACAGGGATGCTGAGTATGACATAACTCTAGACATAAAAGACAAGGCAAGTCTAAATTTAGGCACTACTGGCGTGCTCGTAACATTGCGTGTTCCTCTTGATTAAAATTTTAGAATTAGGCACGGCTTCCTAACTTTACTAATTCTGCTCTTGAAGCAAAATATAAAAAGAGTTCTATCTGATTTGTCAACCGGCTCACGAGTATAATTTTTTTATGCGTAAATCATTATTTTTGAGGTATATGAAAAAGAGTTTACTATCCGTTGCTATTTTATTTACCATAAGCTCGCTAGCGCAAAGTGATAGCACCAGTAGAAATTCCTACTTTAACGCGACGTTAAAATTGGGTAGTTTTAGTGGGCAGTCTTCTCCTACTCAAAAAATACAGGGATTTGCCTATAATCCTTATCTCTGCTTTGGTAATAAAATAAAACTTAATCTGGGATTTTTAATTGTGAGTCTTGACACCAATGGCCAAGGAATTGATACTTTAAATACGGAGCTATCTAACTTTGAAGTTGGATTATCCTTTGAAGAATTTGTAGGCAAAACCAATATATATATAGGTGGAGGATTTAATCTATTAGGCAATAATAAAAGTGAGAATTTTACGGGGAATAGAGTAATGATAAATACGGGATACCTTATTGATAAAACTTTTGATTTATCCGTACAAGCAAGCCGAACTTTTAACAGGAATCCAGGCATCAGCGGTAGTTTATTAATGTTTGGCTTAGGAATACGGTTTTAAAATGAGAGTTGTATGTATTGACTTCACATCGGAGTTCTATTTAAAGTCTCAAAAACTTCGCAACCAAGTGCTCCGAGAACCACTTGGTCAAAATTTATTTCACGAAGATCTTAATGATGAGATCAATCAAATTCATTTTGTGGCTTTGGAAAAAGCTGAAGTACTTGGTGTGGTGGTCTTGGTGTCTCACTACAAAAGTGGTATGGGTAAACTTCGGCAAATGGCTACCTCAGAAGAAGTTAGAGGTCGAGGTTACGGTATCATGCTAGTAAAAGCACTTGAGCTATTTGCCAGTGAACATGGAATGACGTCTATCATCCTTCACGCTCGGCATACTGCCATAGGTTTTTATGAAAAGCTAGGATACCAAATCACTTCAGACGTTTTTCAAGAGGTAGGGATAGAACACGTTGTTATGGAGAAAAATATTGGTGTTCTTGGGCTATAAATGAAGTAGCTGTGATTATTTAAACATCTCAGCCATTCTTAAAAACGCCCCGCTCTTCCGAATTGAAGACCAGTGCCAGTGATTTGTATTTACGCCTTATTAAAAAAACTGGTTTGTGGGAACGCGCCTCAGAGGCTTTTTCCTACAAACCACTCTACACCGTTCTTAAAGATATCCATAAAGGCCATTTCTGGAATGTTTTTCATCAAACCTTCGCGGAAACGTTCGGGATGTCCCATTCTGCCATAAATCTGTCCTGAAGCGTCTGTGATGCCTTCTATTCCGTGCACAGATCCATTTGGATTATAGGGCATATTTAGTGCTATTCTTCCTTCAAAATCTATATACTGCGTAGCGATTTGGCCATTCTCAGCCAATTCTTTAACCATAGCATCGGACGCATAAAATCGTCCTTCTCCATGAGAAAAAGGTACAATAAATTTCTTGTCCAACATACCCTTAAGCCAAGGGCTCTTATCCGACTTTACTTGCACGTGAGCAGTTTGGCTAATATGTCTTCCAATCGTATTAAACGTCATAGTGGCAGAGCTATCATCTAAATCACGTATTTGCCCATAAGGAAGTAAACCCGATTTTACCAGTGCTTGAAAACCGTTACAAATACCAAGTATAAGTCCACCCCGTTTAAGCAGTGCATGAACAGCCTCCTTTATCTCGGGATTTTTAAGTACCGATACGATATATTTTGCAGATCCATCCGGCTCATCACCAGCAGAAAATCCGCCGGGTATCATCATAATTTGAGCTGCACTTATTTCACTTATAAATGCAGTAATAGACTCTTGAATTGCTTTCTCATTGTAATTTCTAAATAACGCCGTGTGCACTTCTGCTCCTGCATCTGCAAATACATGCTCTGTCTCATACTCACAGTTTGTCCCCGGAAAAATGGGAATAAAGACACGTGGTGTTTGAACCGCATCAGGCTTACTAATCGTTGTCGTTGTTGAGAGTGCCTTTGCTACTTCTGTAGCTTGTACATTTTTTGATTTTGCAGGAAAAATAGGCTCTAAGGTTTGCTCCCATGCCATACTCAGCTCAGCTAGATCGAAATGAATGTCATTCATGCTTAAGTGATTCCCACCCGTTTTACCCAATAACGTATATTCCGATAATTCTACTTTTGATTCTAAAATCAAACTACCCAAAAGCGGTATAAAACAATCGTTATGATATTGTATTACTGCTCCTATGCCATTACCTACTGCCATTTTAAATAGTGCAGCGGCAAGACCACCGTCTTTGACGGTTTGTGCTGAGATAATATCGCCTTTTACAATACGCTGATGAATGTCCGTATACATTGCATTTAATTGAGTGTAATTGGGACCACCATTAGCATTAGGCACATGCTCAGCTAAGTACAGGTAACTTCCTTCCGATTTTATTTCAGGTGAAATAATATTTTTAAGCTCCCCCACCGCACAGGCAAATGAAATAAGTGTAGGCGGTACGTGCAGATTCTCAAATGACCCGCTCATAGAGTCTTTACCACCGATTGCCGCAGTTTCAAACGCTAGTTGAGCTTCAAGTGCGCCCAATAAAGCTTGTAATGGCTTGCCCCATTTTACAGCGTCTGCACCGAGCTTTTCAAAATACTCCTGAAAACTTAATCTTGCATTTTTATGATTTCCACCGCTAGCTACTAGTTTCGCTAAAGATTCTACCACTGCATAACCTCCCATTAAAAATGGATTTTTATTTGCCAAATCTACTGAGAAACCCCAAGTAGAAATAGCCACTGTTGTGGTAGATTTATGGAGTACAGGTATGGTATTCACACTCGCAAGTGAAGGCGTTTTCAGATTCTTACCCCCTAATGGCATGAGGACTGTAGTTCTGCCTACATGAGAATCAAAATTCTCGATAAGTCCTTTTTGCGAAGCTACGTTAAGTTTCCCTAATTCCTTTTTAAATTGCTCAAGAGTGAGTGGTGTCGTGTTCTTCTTTTCCTCGTTAACATCGCAAAGTGCTGTGGCATTCATGCTTTTTTGTGTTCCTGCAGTATCTAAAAAAGTACGATCAAGATCTACAATCATCTCTCCGCGCCAGTATACTTGCATTCTACCGCTATCTGTAACTTCTGCTACTTCAACTGCTAATAAATTTTCTTGAGAAGCGTGCTCAATAAAAGCGGCTACATCTTTAGCCTCAACAACCACTGCCATACGTTCTTGCGACTCTGATATGGCTAACTCCGTTCCATTTAGCCCGGCGTATTTCGTTGGAAGTTTATCTAAATTTATGTGTAAACTGTCTGCTATCTCGCCTATGGCTACCGAAACCCCACCTGCTCCAAAATCATTACATTTTTTAATTAGTCGCGTTACTTCGGGCTTACGAAATAGTCTTTGTATTTTTCTTTCTTCTACTGCATCCCCTTTTTGTACCTCTGCACTTAGTGTATTTATCGATGTTTCGTCTTGTACTTTACTACTACCAGAAGCTCCGCCTACACCATCTCTGCCGGTTTTACCTCCAACCATAATTACTCTATCTCCTGGCAGCGGCGCCTCTCTGCGCACCCAATTTTTAGGAACTGCACCTGCTACATAGCCCACTTCCATGCGTTTGGCTTTGTATCCTGGGTCATATATCTCCGCTACTTGCGAAGTGGCTAGTCCTATTTGATTTCCGTAGGATGAATACCCTTTAGCTGCAGATTTGGTAATTTTCTTTTGAGGTAATTTCCCTTCTAAGGTGTCTTCTATGCGTTCCAATGGATTAGCTGCTCCGGTAACCCGCATTGCTTGGTAAACAAAAGCTCTTCCGCTCAATGGATCACGAATAGCACCACCTACACAAGTAGATGCCCCACCAAATGGTTCTATCTCAGTTGGGTGATTATGTGTTTCGTTTTTGAAAAGCAAGTACCAATCTTGTTTTTCTCCTTCTACATCTACCTCTATTTCTATGGTACATGCATTTATCTCATCGGTAATAACTAAGTCATTCAGCTTTCCATTTGCTCTTAAATATTTAGCAGCAATAGTGCCAATATCCATTAGTGAAATAGGTTTATGCTCTCTCCCAAGTTCTTTACGAAGGTTTAAGTAGCGTTCAAAAACTTCCTCTAACTTTTGGGCAAAATTTCCCTGGAATTGGATGTCTTTTAATTCGGTTAAAAAAGTCGTATGACGGCAATGATCGCTCCAATAGGTATCCAACACTTTAAGTTCAGTTTCGGTTGGATTTCTATTTTCTTGAATGAAGTAGTCTTGAATAAATTTTAAATCATCTAGGTCAAACGAAAAACTCCATTCTTTATGAAATTGAAGAAGAGAAACTTCGTTTAGTTCGGTAAACCCATGAATAGTTGGCACTTCTGTAGGAAGAGGTACACTTGGTTTTTCGATGAGTAGTAAATCCTTTTCTTGTGAGTCCACATGATTAATAAGGTAATCTTTCACCTTATCCATATCTGTAGGACTTAGTTTGTCAAATACAAATAGTTTACCCGTACGAATAGAAGGCTTATAACCTACAACCAGTTGTATTGCTTGCTCAGCAGAGTCTGCGCGTTGGTCATATTGTCCAGGCAAGTATTCCATGGCAAACCAGGAGCTGTCCTCTGTTGCAGGATTAGATGTATGCACCGTGTCTGCCACTGCATCCAATAACACCGTTTGTAGTTTCCCCCAAGACTCTTGCTCAGCTCCAAATACGTCGTAGATAACGTAAAGTTTAAGACGCGTGAGCGCTGTAAATTCTTGAAGTTCGGCAAGTACTTTTTGAGACTCGACATCAAACGCGGATTTCTTTTCTACGAAAATTCTTTGATTCATGCGTGCAGATAAATGAAGGGCAAAGTTAAACCCACATTCTAAGCCTTCATTGTAATTGAATGGAATGTTGAGAAAAATAGAACAATATAGAAATAGGTATTATAGTAACCTTAATTTTTGCTTAAAATCTGCATCTTTGCATCCTGAAATTGTTAGATTCAATAACCTTTCCTTCTGACCTTAGAAAGCTCAGCAAGAACCAATTAACAGCACTTTGCTCAGAAATTCGTGCTTTTTTTATTGAGAATATTTTGAAAAACGGAGGTCATTTTAGTGCTAATTTAGGTGTAGTTGAACTAACCGTCGCTCTGCACTATGTATATGACTTCTCTCACGACAAGTTAGTATGGGACGTAGGACACCAAGCTTACATCCATAAACTGCTGACGGGTCGCAAAGGCGAATTTGATAGTATTCGAAAACACAACGGATTGAGTGGTTTCCCCAAAATAGATGAAAGTGTATTCGATCATTTTGGTACAGGACATTCTTCTACTTCTATCTCTGCCGTCATGGGAATGGCCGAAGCCTCACTTTTAGATGGCAAGCTTACAAAGCACATCGCTATTATTGGAGACGGCTCTCTTACAGGAGGAATGGCCTTTGAAGCCTTAAACAATCTCGGGGTGAGCAAAGCCAATGTTTTGGTCGTTATTAATGATAACCAAATGGGAATTGACCCCAATCTCGGGGCTATTAATACGCATTTGGGCGAAATAGAATTTAGCCAACAAAATCTTTTTCAAAATTTAGGATTACCTTACAGTGGACCACTTGACGGACATGATGTAGTGGCCTTAGTAGACTTTTTGGAACAACAAAAAGACAATAAAACACCCCATGTATTGCATCTAAAAACCATCAAAGGTAAAGGATACGAGCCGGCAGAAAAAGCCCAAACAGATTGGCATAGTGTGAATTACGTAAAAATAAATCCACTTCAACCTGCTACTAATGAGGCTAAACCACTCAAGTTTCAAGATGTGTTTGGACATACGTTGCTCGAGCTAGCAAAGATGGATGATCGGGTGGTGGGTATAACTCCTGCAATGCCGAGTGGCAGTTCTATGAAAATAATGATGGAGGCCATGCCCCACAGGGTATTTGATGTAGGTATCGCAGAACAACACGCAGTCACTTTTGCTGCCGGTCTTGCCTTGCAAGGCAAGCGGCCATTTTGTAATATTTACTCGTCTTTTGCTCAACGTGCGTACGACCAAATAATACATGATGTAGCCTTACAAAAAATTCCTGTCATCTTTTGCTTGGATAGAGCAGGAATCGTGGGCGCTGACGGACCAACACATCATGGCACATTTGATTTGGCATTTTTAAATGCAATTCCAAATCTTATCATACTCTCGCCAATGGACGAACACGAGCTGCGCAATATGATGTATTGGGCCCTCGATTACACGAAGGGACCTGTGGTAATTCGTTATCCAAGAGGTAACGGGAGTTTTATCGATTATCAAAACGAAATTCAACCCTTTCAATTGGGGACATCACGTACCTTAACTTCAGGCAATAAGCTAGCTATAATTTCCATTGGAGAAATTGGAGTTGAAGTTCAACAAGCAATTGAACTTAATAATCTTCAAACGGAGATTACGCATGTAGATGCCCGGTGTATGAAACCCTTAGATTCAAACACTTTCAAGACGCTATTTGATTCGTTTGACAAGATAATCACAATTGAAGAATCATGCCTTCTAGGCGGATTTGGACAACAACTTAAAGCTATGGCTCAAGACCATTCATACAAAGGCGATATTATCTCATTAGGCTTGCCTGATGGGTTTGTGGAGCACGGAGAAATAGAAGAACTTAGAGCTCAATATGGACTAGATGCCCATAGTATTGGACTGCTAATTCGCGACTACGGTAAGTCTGCGAGACAATAAAAAATAGTTTTATTTGTTTATTTATGCATACATGAAAGTAACTAGCATATTATTTTTCGTAGCATTCCTATTCGTTCCTTTTCTGGTAAAGGCACAAGAAAATAAAAATGAATTAGGCGTTAGTTTATTTTCGTTACAAGCATACGGTCCAGGTGATTACCTCTACGATCTTGGACTTGGAGGCTATATTAACCCCATAAACAGTGTTATTTACAAACGAAAAATAAATGAAGCGTTAAAGCTTAGAGGAATAGCAACCGCTGAAATAAATGCCAGTTCTTTTCCTGATTACAGAGACGAATGCAATGACTGTAGCACTTTTACACATACTGCAGTTACTTCAGGAGTAAGTTTAGGGGCGGAAACAGGAAGATCTTTTGGAAAATTTGGAGGATACGGCTACACCGATTTGTTCTACCAATTCAAATACGAAACTAGAGACTATGTAAGTGGTTGGGGCCTTTCTTCTTATAATTACCAGCAAGAAATACAAAGTTTGGGATTGCGTATTGGGTTTGGGCTCGAATATCATTTTACGGAGAAACTTTCACTTGCGGTAGAACCTTCATTAGCGCTAAGTAAGCTTCAAACCACTGGAAAAGGCTATGACAATAATACCAGAGTTGAGTGGAATAAAGACAAAAGCAATGAGCTAAATTTTAGAGGAATAAATATTTTTTCACTGAACGTATCATTCTAGAACAAATTGGTTTTCGTGGTTCTGTTTGTTGCTGTCACAAACACACCGGTTTTGTTAACTACATCAAAGATTCAGACAAAACCGACAATCTGATAGAGGGGATTAAATCTTTAGTCTTCAATTGTCGCCACCATCCTAAACCCAATAGTACTTTTAGGCTGGGTAGCAGGCTGCTCACTTTCTACTCGAACATCGTAACCTGTATCATTCCAACTACCACCCATTGCTACGGTATCGTCAGATACTAGTTCGGCAACATTGCCAGACATATTATAAATTCCAAATTTGTTTGGATAATATGATTCTGCTGGAGCTGTTATCGTACCTTCCATACATTGACTCATAGACATCACTTCATATTTATTTATTTCAGTATTGTAATGAATATTAGCAGCGTCATAATTTTTAAAGTTAGATAAATAAGCACCTTTAGAATTTCGCATATACTTCCCATCCCAAGGATAGTGTGTTTGCCATTCTCCCCTAGCCGCCCGTATCCATTGTTTCTTTGTCGGAACGCTAAATATAATCTTAACACTTTGATTTTTTAATGCGTAAATCTCTGTCAACCAATTAGCATAGGCCTGTGCTTGTTTTAAGGTCATTCCTACTGCAGGATATTCTGAATATGCTTTATTTTGGTAGTAGTAATCTACAAATGGTTCATTATAGGCCAATAGGGGCCGCCAAACGGTTGTATCAAGAATATTATCTCTGTACTCCTCCATTCTTCCTTCTTGTTTTAAATACATTAAGAACTCTTTCCATTGGAAGTTAGTTACCTCTGTCGCTGCAATAAAAAATTCTGGCAACGAATCTTTAATTGGATTTAGGTTATTGATTTTCATTACACCCGCTTGTACATTGGTAAACACATATCCCGCAGGCACTTTCACGTAGTGCTTGGTAAGATACTTAGAATGTTGTGGTTTCTGATTTTTGCCGAAGGCAAATAGGAAAGGCAATAACAGTAAAAAATAGAAGGTTTTTTTCATGATTAAAAAACGAATATAGCTTTTATTTATTGACATTAAACGCCCCTTCTCTTTGTAACCACCCCTTTTAGAATCGGGTTATTACATAAAGAAATACACCTACCTTTGAGCCCATTAATAACCTGAATGCAATTCGACCACAAAACCATAAACTTACAGCGTTTTCCTAAGACTGGTAATAAATCTCTGAGACCTTGGAGCGCTGCCGATGAGTTACTTCTAAAAACAGCCTTAACTTTAGGATTAGATAAAAAATCAATTGTGATTGCCCATGATACTTTTGGGGCTATGGCCGTTGCATTAAATGCGTACCGACCTCATTCGGTTATTAATCAAGCCTCACAATTAAAAGCGTTACGCAAAAACCTTGAAAACAACGGCTTAGATACCAAAGAAGTAATACACAGTAACCCCCTTAAAATACAAGCTAACAATGTAAACTTAGCTTTAGTTAAGGTCCCAAAATCTGCCGACCTTTTTCAACTGTACCTGCAACAACTGCATGCTGTATCTAGTCCTAATAGTGTTGTACTATGCGGTTTCCTAACCCGAAATTTTACCGCAAAATGGATTGAAATAGCAGAACTCTATTTTGACGATGTGTCGCAATCTCTAGCAGAGCGCAAAGCACGTCTTCTAATACTTAAATCACCTAAAAAATCCCCTGTAAAAGTGCCCTTGTTTCATTCTGTAACGAATGATTTAGGCCTTACACTCAAGCAGTATGCTGGCGTGTTTTCTTCTGGTAAGGTAGATTTAGCTACTCGTCTTTTATTGGATAATATGCCTGAGTTTCTGAACGATCACAAAATCCTAGATTTGGCCTGTGGCAATGGTGTAATAGCTACCTACGTAAGAAAACAAGCACCACGGTCCTTAATTAGCGTATTAGACGATAATTTTTTAGCGATTGCATCCGCAAAGCTAAACTTAGGCAAGGATGACGTAACCTATCATTGGTCTGATACAGTAAACGCTTGCCGAAACGAGAAATTTGATTTTATCTGTTGTAATCCTCCATTTCATTTTGAATATGAAAACACCATTGAGATTTCTCTAAAACTTTTCAGCGAAGCTGCTAGTGCACTTAAGGTAAATGGTTCCTTTTATATTGTGGCTAACACACACCTTAACTATACCACGCATCTGGCCAAGTTATTTACGGAAGTGATTCAATTATCCGAAAATGGTAAATATGAGATCTTAGTTTGTAAAAAATAATATCGTATTGTGATTATTTATGGGATATCCGATATATTTGTGGGGTGGAATGGGAGATACATAAACAAGACTTGACAAAGGTGCAAGTGCACCTTGATCGACTTTCAACTAAAAAAAAACAACTAGACCTTTATAGACCGCTGCGCGCAGACGCATTGTCTCGATTACGAAATGAACTTGCTATAGAATGGACGTATAATTCGAATAGTATCGAAGGAAACACCCTTACACTTGCTGAAACCAGAATCGTAATAGAAGATGGAATAACCGTTGGAGGAAAATCTCTACGAGAGCACTTTGAGGTGGTAAATCACAAAGAGGCTATACATAAAGTTGAAGACCTGGTTTCCGATAACTTTACATTTACAACTGCTACTATATGTGACATCCATTACCTCTTATTAAAAAACATCATGCCCGAATACGCCGGTCGCTACAGGACTATGGGTGTGCGCATAGCGGGTGCTAATTTTAGACCACCCAACATGCTAAAAGTACCCGACTTGATGGATGAGTTACTATTGGGCTTTAACGCACAAATTGCTAGTTTCCATCCTGTGGTACTAGCTACTTTATTTCACCATAAATTTGTTTGGATACATCCATTTGCAGACGGAAATGGACGAACTATACGATTGATGTACAATCTATTTCTGATGAGCATGGGTTATCCTCCGGCTATTATTCTGACGGCAGACCGTAAAAAGTATTATGCCGCACTAAACGACGCAAACAATGGAGAATATGGTAAATTACTATTGATGATGTGTCAAGCTGCTGAACGCAGTTTGGACATATACCTGAGTAATATTGAAAACTATGCAGATGACTATAAACCTATTAGCTCTATTGTAGAAGAAAATTCAGTCCCTTACGGGCAAGAATATGTGAGTCTTTTAGCTCGTAGAGGACTCATAGATGCATATAAAGAAGGTAGAAACTGGTATACTACGGCTAATGCAGTGTTGGAATATGCCAACAAGAAAAAGAGAGACAAGGCATAGCCGAAGTCTCTCTTTAAATTATGTTTCGTTTGTATATTTTTTATAAATCTTTAGCTTGCGCTACAAGTTCTGCTAAGTCTAAGACTTCTAGTTGACCTTCCATATTTGCATGCTTTACGCCATCGCCCATCATCGTTGTGCAGAATGGACAGTTTGCAGATATTATACTAGCACCCGTAGCGATAGCTTCTTGGGTTCTTTCGATATTTATTTCTTTTGTACCTGACTCCGCTTCTTTAAACATTTGCGCACCGCCTGCGCCACAGCATAATCCGTTTTTACGGCAACGCTTCATTTCTACGAGTTCGGCATCCATAGCTTCTAGGATTCTTCGTGGAGCGTCATACACTCCATTGGCCCGACCCAAATAGCAACTATCGTGGTACGTTATTTTTTTACCTTTAAATGGATCTGCACCGAAGGTGAGTTTTCCTTCGTCAATAAGTTCTTGCAATAATTGCGTATGATGAATCACTTCATATGTACCTCCTAAACTAGGATACTCATTTTTGATAGTATTAAAGCAATGTGGGCATGTGGTCACTATTTTAGTAATCTCATAGGCATTAAGTGTAGCAATGTTTGCCATCGCTTGCATTTGAAACAGAAACTCATTACCCGCGCGTTTTGCTGGGTCGCCAGTACAGCTTTCTTCGGTTCCTAGTATGGCATATTTTATTCCAACATTGTTTAATATTTTGACAAATGCTTTTGTTATTTTTTGGGCTCTTTCGTCAAAACTTCCTGCGCAACCCACCCAAAACAAAACATCTGGTTTTTCTCCTTTTGCGGTTAATTCTGCTACTGTTGGTACATGTAATGTTTCACTCATTTCGGGTTGCAATTTATATTTTTTTACGTGACTAGTAATTGTATTCTGATTCTGTTTTACCTTTTTTATTGGGCTTATTGATTTTATACGTCAGGGTTCCCATTACATAACGTTGTATGGCATTACTTTGACTTTGCGTAAACCCATTGTTACTCCACCATCTCCAAAGATTCTGATTTTTATCCAAAATATCGTATGCTTTTGCACCAATGCTCCATTTTTGATCTTTATCTATAAAGAAGGAAATTTCTGAACTTAATATCGGTATACTCTTCGCTCCCACTGCATTGTTTGCTCCATATATTTCCAAATACAATGACGTACTCCACTCTAATCGTTCCATAGGAGTCAGAACAAATTCTGCATCAATTTCGTGATAGAAATAGCCATTATTGCTTACGCCTCCGATACTTCCAGTTTGTCTATTCACCATATAATTCGCATCTAAACTCCACATATCAAACTCATTAAACTGTATCCTCGGTCCTATGGATGTAGTATGATTTAAACTTCTTATCTCGATAGAATTTTGAATAAAATAAGCTTGCCCAAAGTTGTAGTCAACGTCTAAACCTACAGTCGCTTTTATTACTTTAATGGGCCAAGTAACACCCGCTGATTGATTTGAATAAACTCTATTCTTAAAATTGAGAACACTAGATACGGCATAATTCTGTGGTGTTATTTCATTGCTATTGATTACGGGATTTATGCTCAACGAATTCCACCCGTTAAAAAAGATTGTTTTACCTAAACCCAAAATACGCTGATAACGATAATTAGACGAATAGTTCATAGAATTTTGCAACTTGATGTTTCCAACCGTGGTTTTATAGGGATTTGTGTTGTCAGTCACAGGCAATATTTGACTAATATCTGGTCTATTCAAATTAGCGTGAAGATTTAAGGAGAAATCATATTTATGTGCTTTTGTAGATTTTAAAAACATGTACGGAATGAAATAAAACTGCTGGAACGAGTACGCATTTGCTTGATCCGTAGTAAAACTTCTATTTTCAATAACTTGATTTAGTTCTGGAATCACATAAAAGGTAGTAAACGAATCTAGCTTGTAACTTATATGTATATAGTATTCTAAATTTTGTGATTTTACGGTACCTTGAGGACTATTATTGAGCAACTTCTCTTGCGATGCTGGCAACCACGAAAAATTATGATTGTACTCACTCATCATCCAATTAACACCTGGTTTTATGGTCCATTTGGTGTTTAATTGAAACTGGTACATTGCAGTGGTAGCTATTGTATTCTCAGATGAGGTAAGTTCTTTACGAAGTGAATCAGGCTCATTCGTGGGAAAATCAAGTAAATAGGGTGATGTGTTAAAAAAACTGCTCGCATTATTTCCACTTTGTGAGGCACCATAATACAACGATGCTAGCAGCATATTCCCCGTTTTCTTGCTGCTTTTTTTCGTCCAATGAATTTTAGAAATTAATTTTTCATTGCCAAGATCTTTCACATTTCTCGTTACTCCAGTATTAAGTACCCGCCTTACGCTATCCATGTTCAATGTAAGCGAGCCGTCAAAATTTTGTCCCACTTCCTTACTGAGTTGTGCTCTAAAGACAAACCTATTCAAAGTATCTGGCTCATACTCTGTTTTAATGTTCAATTGGTGATTTTCTTTATCTCCATTCCCCAGTTCTACTCTGTCGGAGAACAAGTTATTGTTGGTAAGATACAACTCAGAATTGGTCGAACTTTCACTTATGTTATGTTCATTGGTAATGACGTAGGCTACATCGGTTTTCATGCCTTTAATCGGTTCAAGGTGCAAATTCGCTCCTGCACCCTCGTAACTTTTAACGCCACTATTCCACCACCAGTTGTTCTGACTATTATTGAATGGCGTGATTTCAAACGTATTGAGCGTCTGCATATCTTTCCATCCGTACAAATTGCGGTTTATATTGTTGAATCCGCCAATTATAGAGAGCTGTGTTTCGTCTTTAAAAAAATTGACATTTCCTTGTACATCGTAGTAATCATCGCTGCCATAACCGGCTCTAATTGTGCCAAAGTAACCTTGCGCCTTATTTTCTTTAAGCACTAAATTAATGACCTTCTCACGCTGGTTTCCTTCTTCTCCAGTAAATTCGTCATCATCGGTTTTTTTATCTATAACCTCTACTTTGTCTACCAATGAAGCATCAATATTTTTAGTCGCTGCTTCAATATTGCCTCCAAAAAATTCTTTACCGTTAATCAGAACCTTGGTTACCGTCTGCCCTTCTACCGAAACAGAGCCGTCTTTATTCACTTGAATCCCAGGCATTTTTTTGATTAAATCTTCCACATTTGCATTGGATTGCGTTTTAAAACTACTGCTGTTGTAAATCACAGTATCTCCATTCATAAGCACTGGAATCTTTTTAGCCCTCACCATCACTTCTTTCATAGAGATATCAGAACTCGTCATCTCTAACTTAAAATTAGACCAATCATTATCGATTGTAACAAATTTATGCTCAACCTCATACCCAACGGAAGCCGCAAGAATAATATAATCGCCAGCGGCTATACCTTTCATTATAAAACTGCCATCCTCTTTGGCAATGGAAAATTGTATCGTAGACGTATCTATTCTATCACTTAGAGCGATGCTGCCGTATGGTATACCTTGACCATAGGTGTTTATTAATCGCCCTGATAAAGTATATGTTTGGGCTGAAGTGAAGAACCCCACGAACAGAAGGGAAACGACAAGAAATAAAGTTTTAATCATATCAAGGAATTATAACACCTGAAAGTTATTTTTTGTTATTCCTTATATTATATCGTTTGTCCAATTTGCTCTGTCGCTAGGCGAAAACTGCCAAGGCGCTTGATTATTTTCGATGTTGCTATTCATCATCGCCCATTCACTCGGCATATTCGATTTTTCCAAGGTTTGATACTGGCGCATTCCAAATATTATTTCCAATGGGTTAATATTAATAGGACAAGCCTCTACGCAAGCGTTACACGTAGTGCAGGCAAGCAATTCTTCTTGTGAAATATAGTCATGTAGTGACTTTCCATCATGGTAATCCGCTCCGTTTACGTCCTTTGCTTTACCCAATTCATCTGCCCTATCGCGCGTATCCATCATAATCTTACGAGGGCTAAGTTTTTTACCCGTAATGTTGGCTGGGCATGAGCTGGTGCATCTACCACATTCGGTACACGAGTATGCGTCTAACAAATTCTTCCAAGAAAGGTCTGTAACGTCGCTTACACCAAACTTATCTGGCGGTGGCATGTTAGGATCTGCTTTACTTGGGTCAAGCATTAAATTCACCTCATTGGTAATTTCTGGCATATTCGCAAACTGCCCAGCAGGTTGCAGTCTACCATACCACGTATTAGGGAAGGCTAAGAAAATATGCAAATGCTTGCTGTAAGGAACGTAATTAAGAAAAAATAAAATCCCTAAAATATGAAACCACCAAAAAACGCGCTCTAACACAACCAATGTCGAAATATCGTAATTTTGAAAAAAGCCAACTAAATACTGTGACACAGGGAAACTACCAGCAGCCACATAATGATCAGCACCTTTACTTTGTAACACTTGATCTACAGCGTTCATTTTAAGTAACGCACCCATTAAAACGATTTCTATAACCAGTATATACGTTGCATCTTTGGTAGCCCAACCTTTCATTTCTGGTGAATGAAACCGAGGAATATGTACAACAAATCTTCTGCCTAGAAAGACCAAGCAAGATACCAAAACCAAAACCGCTAAAATTTCAAAGAAACCTATAGCTGCATCATATACGGGTCCCATAAAAGATAAAACCCGGTGAGTCCCAAAAATACCGTCCATTAGAATTTCTAATACCTCAATATTGATAAGCACAAAACCTAAATAAATGAGAATGTGAAAAAAACCAGCGACAGGTCTAACGACCATTTTACTTTGGCCCAGGGCTACTTTAGCCATCATCATCCATCGGGCTGGCTTGTTATCATTGATTATCTGATCTTTCCCAATTAGAATATTTCTACGAATCTGCTTTACTTTTTGGGTAAAGAAATAGATAGCTACGGCTAAAATGGCAACGAATAAAATTTGTTCTATATACTGCATTTGTGGGAAGTTCAAAATTAGAAAAAATAGGCACTTAGAAATATTTTAAATACCGAAACCATAATTTATTTTTAAAAGTGAATTATAGGATTATTTTTGCACCCGCTTACGGAGTTGATAGGTTTATCTGAAACTAGTCAACAGTAAGTACCGATTATGGTGCGGTAGCTCAGTCGGTAGAGCAAAGGACTGAAAATCCTTGTGTCGGCGGTTCGATCCCGCCCCACACCACTTGAAAGGAGAACAGAAATGTTCTCCTTTTTTGTTGTAGCTAATTTTGTTTCACTACCTAACTGCTACAACACTAATCTCCACATTAACCTCTTTAGGCAGTGTTTTAACGGCTACAGCCTCTCTAGCAGGTGGGTTTTCAGAAAAATAAGCAGCATAAACCACATTAATATCTCCATAATGTTCCATGCTACTCATAAAAATACTGCATTTTACCACATTGCTAAAATCCATTTCAGCAGCATTCAATACCGCTTTTATGTTCTTCATTACTTGTTCTGTTTCCGCTTGAATCGAATCTATTACCAAATCGCCAGTATTAGGATTGATGGCAATCTGCCCACTACAATATAAAGTATCACCTGCAAGAACTGCTTGACTATAGGGACCAATGGCTGCGGGAGCGTCCGAAGTGTTAATTATTTTTTTAGTCATTTATTAATTTTTATCTTGTGTTACGTTTTTAACAAGGACACCTACCTTTGCTACTCGATGAATATAGCAGCCAAAGGTCAGTCCAATCAAATAGCAGAACTTGAACAACTCTTGAACAAGTACACTATTATACCTTTCAAAATTAATGAAATTGAGAGCTATGATGTCATATTTGATTTAGATTTCGACGACACTCCAGAACAGATACAATACTATATGGAGCTTGAGGGGAAATTGATAATAGTAGGCGCAGTAAAAGTACAGTTAGAAGAGATACTTGCAGAAATAGGCGAGTTGGCTAACTGCCCTATTATTGGTATGAATACTCTCCCTACTTTTATCAACAGAAGCTTACTCGAATTATGCGCGCTAAACGAAGATGATAAGAGTATTGCATCCGCTATTTTATCGTCATTAGACCTAGAATACAGATTTGTAGCTAGCAGAGTAGGATTGGTTACCCCACGTATTATATGCATGATAATAAATGAAGCATACTTTACATTGCAAGAAGGAACGGCCTCTAGAGAAGATATTGATTTAGGCATGAAGTTAGGAACTGCATACCCTAAAGGTCCATTTGAGTGGAGTAAAGAAATAGGACTAGAGCACGTATACGAAACACTAGAAGCTCTTTACCAAGACACTAAAGATGAGCGATATAAGATCTGTCCGTTGCTAAAAACCGAATATCTGAAAGGTTTTACATCATAAAAAAAATTGATAGACAAAGTAAATACCATTTTACTCTAACTAAAATCTGAATCAAAAAAATGCCCATTACTGAAAAGTAATGGGCATTTAATTTTAACAACTGTATTTTTCTATTTTGAAATACTTTTTAGAGCATCAAAACTCATGTTTCTTTTACCATTGGTATATTCAGTTACAAAAGCATCTTTGATTCCAAGATTCTTTATATCATTGCTAAATTGTACCGCTTCCATTACATCGTCGAAATAACCAATGATGTATCTTTTACCTCCGTCAATTTCCTCAGCCTTTACTGACTTAAGTTTTGAGTTAAATGACATTAAATCTAAATATTCGTAGTAGCCCATTTGTACTTGATAAACAGTTCCTACTGGTAATTCGCTAGTTACGCAGCTCTTTTTAAGTTTAGCATATTGCATTTCTAAGCTCGCATATCTATCAGATAAATTCTGTGTTTCTTTATTTGATGCAGCTAATTTAGCTTTCAGACTTTCTACTTCATCATTCAGATCTTGTATTTGCGTTTTTGTTTTTTCCTTCATCGATGAATAATCTTCAGGATTTTTCTTATAGGTTTTTAATTCCTTTTTTAGGATCTTCTTTTCTGATTTACTCAATGTTTGAGCTTCGGAAACGGTAGCAAAACATACGAAAAGCAAGGCTACTAATGTCATTAAGATTTGTTTCAATTTCATATCTATTATTAATATTACAAATATTAATGTTTTTCATGTTGTACATCCCACAATTAAGAAGGGTAAGCAACTTTGTGTACAAAAATTAGACATTAGCTGATAACAATGATTTAAAATGCTTTCACTTATTTGAAGCAAATGCTGCACTATTAGCTGTTCAAATAATTATCTTTGGCGCTTTATCAAACAAGCATGGAATACAGAATAGAGAGAGACAGTATAGGAGAAGTAAAAGTAGAATCGACAAAATATTGGGCAGCCCAAACCCAGAGATCACTCGAAAACTTCAAAATTGGAAATCAAGTAATGCCTTTAGAGATCATAAAAGCATTTGGCGTTCTTAAGAAATGTGCCGCGCTAACCAATTATGAGTTAGGCGTGCTCTCAAAAGAAAAAGCGGAGTTGATTGCTGAAGTTTGCGATGAAATAATTGCTGGAAAACTCAACGACGAGTTCCCCTTGGTAATTTGGCAAACAGGCTCTGGAACACAGAGTAACATGAATGTGAACGAAGTAATTGCCAACCGTGGTCACGTATTAAAAGGTGGTAGTTTAATGGATAACGATAAATTTCTTCATCCCAATGACGATGTAAACAAATCGCAAAGCAGTAATGATACATTCCCAACTGCGATGAGTATTGCTGTTTACAAGCAAGTCGTAGATTTTAGTATACCAGGATTGCAAGTTTTGAAAGATACGTTTAAGAAAAAAGCACGCGAGTTTAAGCACATCGTAAAAATAGGTCGTACACATTTTATGGATGCTACCCCACTTACGCTTGGGCAAGAATTTAGCGGATACCGACGACAACTTGAAATGAGCATAATCGCTATTGAAAATGCCATGGTAGGCGCGCAAGAACTGGCGTTAGGCGGAACTGCTGTGGGCACTGGTCTTAATGCTCCAAAAGGTTATGCGGAACTTGTCGCAAACAAAATAGCAGAAGAGATGGAAATGCCTTTCCGCACGGCAGTTAATAAATTTGAAGCACTTGCTGCACATGATGCAATGGTAGAACTTCACGGTGCACTTAAAAGAGCCGCCGTGAGTTGCATGAAAATAGCAAACGATATACGTATGCTAAGCTCAGGCCCAAGAAGCGGAATTGGAGAAATTTTAATCCCTAGCAATGAACCTGGCTCTAGTATTATGCCGGGTAAGGTTAACCCTACACAATGTGAAGCTCTTACAATGGTATGTGCTCAAGTTATGGGAAATGATGTTGCTGTCACCATAGGAGGTTCTAACGGTCATTTTGAGCTTAACGTATTTAAGCCTCTAATTGCTGCCAATGTTCTTCAATCCGCCCGTATATTAGGGCAAGCATGTCTTTCTTTCAATGATAATTGCGTTTTAGGTATAGAACCTAATCTTACCGAAATAAAAAATAAATTAGACAGTTCTCTTATGCTAGTAACCGCCTTAAACACGCACATTGGTTATGACAAAGCAGCTAAAATTGCTAAAAAAGCATACCAGGAAAATACCACACTAAAAGCAGCTGGAGTTGAGTTAGGTTACCTCACAGCAGCAGAATTTGACGAATGGGTTGTGCCTGCAGACATGTGTGGAGACATGGAACTCGGATTTTAGATCAATGAGCACTAAATTAAAGCCTTTTAGGCTTAAAACCATCGGTAAATATACTGCAAAACAAGACCTCCGAATACTTGATATTGGCTCTGGAAGTCACTCCAGTACTATTACTAAAAAGTGGCTACCTAATTGTCATTATACAGGTGTAGACCGCGATGTAAACTACGATAATACCGAGGAGGATATTCGCAATATGGATGCGTTTATTCAACTTGATTTAACAGAATTAAACTTTGATGCAATTCCAAATGACACTTATGATGTAATTATCATGAGTCATGTCATAGAACATTTGTATAATGGAGATAAAGTGCTTCCTTTACTTTTTCAGAAACTAACAAAAGACGGTCTTTTTTACATCGAATTTCCAAGTGAAGTCAGTGCTACCTTCCCGAGTAAAAGAGAAACACTTAATTTTTTTGATGATGAAACCCATGTTCGCATCTACTCCATTAAAGAGGTTGCAAATATTTTCATGAACCACGGATTTAAATTGCAAATGACCGGTAAAAATAGAAGTTGGATCAACATCCTTTTGATGCCAATTAAGATCCCATTACAATTGGTTACCAAAGGTTATGTGCGCGGCGGAGTCTACTGGGATTGGTATGGATTTGCAGATTATTTGATTGCTAAAAAGTAATTTGTTACGACACAAAAAAAGCACCGTTATAAACGGTGCTTTTTTATTTTATATGATCTCAATTATTGATACATTCTAATATAGTCTACCCACATTTTTTGTGGGAAAACGGTTGTTTCGTCTGGCGAACCTGGCCAATCACCACCTACAGCTACGTTCATTATAAAAAAGAAATTTTCGTGAAACTCGCTTAATGACGATGGCTTAATATCTGCGGTATTAAATTGCACATCATCAAAATACCACTTTATGCTGTTAGCATCCCATACAATAGAATACACGTGAAACTCTTCCGAAAGCTTTTTAGCTATCGTTTTACTCGTTCCATAAGACGCATGGTCCTTGTTGTTCCCTTCCCAGTGAATAGTGCCATGTGTAGTTCTATCAGATCTACCATTGCTTGTTCCACCTATCATTTCCATAATATCAATTTCGCCACATGCGGGCCACCCAATTGAGCTTATGTTTTCACCTAACATCCATAACGCGGGCCACATTCCTTGGCCCTCTGGAAGCGCAGCTCTAATATCTACCCTGCCGTATTTAAAATTTCTTTTACCTTTCGTAGTTAGCCTAGAAGAAGTGTAAATACTGCTACCTGAACTCTGTTTTTTAGCTTCGATACTTAAAAAGCCATCTTTTACCGTTGTATTTTCTTTCCGGTAATACTGTAGCTCGCTATTACCCCAACCTCCAGCACCGATCTCAAAATTCCAATCGTTTTCGTTTAGGCTAGAACCTTCAAATTCATCATTCCAAACCAAACTGTACCCTGGCTGTGAAAGTGGAGTGGCATACCCTTTTAGGGGTCGCCCATCAGATGTTGTGGTAGGATCTATATTTATGACTATGGTATCATTGGACTCAATAAAGTTTGCGGCTAGTGCATGAGCCCGTACTGTAATAACATAAGTGCCTGACTCACCGTAGGTGTGTGATGCTTTTCCGTCATTCACCTCTTTGGTTTCAGTATTAAGTCCATCATTAAATATGATGGTATAAAAGTTTTCATTAACCGCAGTAGCAATTACATTTACTCTTCCTGGAACACCATCCTGTAGAGCAAGTTTAACTACTAAATTAGATGGCAGCGTCACTTCGGGCTTAGGGTCTTCTTTGCAACCCAAAATAGTAGAAAAAAGAAAGAGTGCTAAAGTTAAATGTTTCATTTTTTATATAGATTATACAAATAAAAAGGGAGTAGCAAGCATACCTACTACTCCCTTAGTCATATATACGTTATTTTATTTTTGAGTTACGTCGTCAATATAGAAAGTCCCCGCGTTTGCAACATCCCATCCTGGGAATAATACAACTCTAGCATAAGTGCCTGCAGCAGCTTCGCTAAAATCAACACTAACCTCTTGCCAAGCATTGGCTGTAGTAATCTCAACGTCTTTTTCAAAAACATCAGCCGTATTAGCTATATTTTCTATTTTTATACGCATAGTTCCTGTAGCTGGAGCCCACACTTTAACGCTAATTGTTGGCTTTCCTGCAGTAAAATCAAGATTGTCTTTTAAGTCCACAAATAAACCAGCCCAAGTTTCTCCACCGTGGATTGTTTCTAAAACTTTAGCACTTGTATTGATACCCGCACTATTGGGGTTTGCTACCACAGAGTATGTACTGCCACCAAATACAGTCCATGCAACTTCTGTTGCTTCTTCAAAATTAATAGGAAGTGTCACGGTAGAGGTATTTCCTCCGCCTCCTCCTCCTCCATCAATAGGGAAGTCTTCTGGAACTAGTCTAACATACCATCTTACAGTAGCATCTTTAGTATCAACATAACTTAATGTTAACTCATTTTCAGCAATAGTTTCTACTCTATAAGATCTAACGCCTGTGAACATACCAATAAATGCCGTTCCCGAAATCTCTATTGTAGTATCTGTACCTTCTATGATTGTCCAAGATTGGTTCATTTGATTTGCATACGTCGCTGTAAAGTCACCCTTGTTTATAAAAGGGTCTGCAAAATCAGTTTCATGTCCCGTCTTTACGTAGATGTCACCATTTGTGATTTGGTCAAATTTAAATCCATCTAATTTGAAAACGAATTGGTCATCATAAAGACCTGTTTGAGCCTTATCAAGACTTAAAGCAGACCACCATTCAGGAAAATTTCCAGCCACAGGACCAACTCCTATATGACCTGCACGGGTAGAATCTAATACCCATTTTTTGCTACCGCCGCCGTCTACTCCTCCCGTAAGAATCGTAAAAAGTGGGTTACTTAATAAAGATTGATCATCTTGAGCTATCACGATATCTTGTGAAGAGCTTGCACTTCCACCTGAATTAAATACAGTATGTGTAACGGTATAAGTTCCTTTGTTTGGATAAGTACCTTGCGCAGTTGTTCCCTCTCCCAGTATTCCATTCCCAAAATCCCATTTAGACGTCATTGTGGTGTTGGTTGCCATGAAATCAATGATGTTAGCATTACCCGCTGATGGAGCGTAGGTAAAAGCTGCATCAGCTTCAGTAGGCGCTGTGCCAAGAGTAGGCGTGTCTTTCTCTTTACAGCTAGATACTCCTAGTATCGCTGCAATTGCAAATAAAATAAGTGTCGTTTTTTTCATTTTGTTTTTTATTAATAATTATTGTTTTGTGACCAATTACCTCCTGATAAGTCAATTTCAACCTGTGGAATTGGGAATAATTCATTTTTACCGGGCGTAAAACCAGTTATTGCTGCTGCAGCTTTTCCAGTTCTTACAAGGTCGAAAAATCGATGACCCTCCCCTGATAATTCAAATCTACGTTCAGCCCATATATCTTCTGTAAGCTGACTTCCGCTAGAAGTAATATCTGGCATGTTTACTCTATTTCTCACTTCATTTAAATAGCTTTTAGCTAAGATATCGTTGGGAGAAGTAGATCTGTTATGAGCTTCTGCCGCCATAAGTAATACGTCTGCGTATCGTATTGATCTATAATTTACAGGACTGGTTAAATCATTGTCAGGCAAACCTATTTCGCCTTGGCGCTTTATATATTTATTATTATAGAAACCAGTATGACCTCCTGCGCCTTTTGCGTAGGTAATGTTTGCCGCATTTGGTTGCTTAGCAATAAACGCATCTATGTCTAGCACAGTTGCTTCTCTCCTTATGTCATTCGCAGCAAATGCATCATATAAGTTTTGAGTTGGAAGATTGTAACTGTTTCCGTCGCCGTACACGGGACCGTTATATTGTCTTATCCCTTGGAAGCCTACAGCGGCATTTCCCTCTAAGCAAATTAAACAACCATAGCTTCCACCTTCTGCTCCGGAATATTCAACATCAAAAACCGTTTCTGAATTTCCCTCATTTGCTACTGAGAACAAATCAGTATAATCAGCGATCAGTGAGTACTTGTTTTGCTTAATTACAATATCCAGGGTAGCTGCTGATTGCGCAAATTTATCTTGGTATAAGTAAACTTTTCCAAGCAATGCCAAGCAAGCACCTTTCGTAATTCTGCCTTTAACAGGATTATTCCAATCTAAAACTGCTGCTGCATCGTTGAGGTCTTTTTCAATTTGTGCATACACTTCACTTCTCGGGGTTCTATCTATCTTGGTTACTTCGTCAGCACCTAGTCGTTTATCTACTATTAAAGGCACATCGCCAAAATACTTCACTAATTCAAAATAGTAGTATGCTCTAAGAAAAGTAGCTTCAGCGATAATTTTATCTTTCCCTTCAAAATCTATTTTATTTCTATTTTCAAGCAAGTAATTAGCACGTGTGATACCTGCATAATTCCATCTAAAAATACTGCGCAATTCATTATTTACAGCATTATGTGTCATTGCTTCAATCTCGTGTAAGCCTCTGGTGTCACTTACACTTTCTCCGCCTGCTATCGCATTATCAGACGCTATCTCTCCCACCCATAAAGTGGCAAAAGAAGATTGCAGTAAATCATAAGCTCCAATTAATGCACGTTCATAATCTTCTTTATTTTCAAAGAAATTTTCTGCATCTTGAGTGTATAAAGGGTTAATATCCAAAAACTTATTACAACCAAAACTAAATGATAGTAGTGTAAATAAGAATATTGCTTTTATGGTGTTGTTAAATTTTTTCATGGTTCCTTAGAATTTAATAGAAATACCTGTCATTATAGTTCTTGCTTGCGGATAAAATCCGTAGTCTATGCCTGCTCCTAGTGCTCCGCCAGCTGATCCAATATCTGGATCATAACCTTGGTACTTAGTTAGAGTGACTAGATTATTAGCAGCTAAGTAAATTCTAGAAGAAGAAATCTTTAGTTTTTCTAACTTCTTATTTGAAAAAGTATAGCCTACTTGTAAATTTTTCAGTCTTGCGAAAGATCCCTTTTCAACATAGTAATCAGAAAAAACATTATTTCTATTAAGTGCTGTCGTTAGCCTTGGATCTTCGTTAGTACTTCCTGCACCCGTCCATCTGTTAATGGTGTATGAAAGTTGATTTGCATAAGGCTGCTGTCTCTCATAGTTTCTTACTATCTCTTGACCTAATGCAGCATATAAGTTTCCTGCTAAGTCAAAACCTTTATATCTAACATTAAGATTATAACCAATAGTTACTGTTGGTATAGGAGAGCCTAGCTCAGTTTTATCTAAATCATCTCCAAAACTAATTTTACCATCTCCATTTTGATCTATATACCTTAAATCCCCAGGTTTTGCCCCATCTTGTTTAACAGGAGAGTTATCAATTTCTGCTTGTGTTTGGAAGATTCCGTCTGTTTCATATCCAATAAAGTAACCAATTGAGTATCCTTGTTCAAATCGAGTAGCGATACCCCCGCCAATTCCGAATGCTGCACCAGGTATAAAATCTACTCCTTCAGGAATAGCCGTTACCTCATTTTTAATAAAGGTAGCATTTAAGCTATTCGTGATATTCCAGTTTTTGCCCACTTTTGCATCGTGAGATAATTCTATTTCAAGACCTTTGTTCGAAACATCGCCAGCATTAATAATTGGAGGATAGCTTCCTGCACCTGCAGTACCTAGCACACCAGACACATCTGGCTGAAACAATAGATCTTTAGTATTTTTAATAAAGTAGTTAAGCGTAACACTTAAATTCTTATATAAACTAAAATCAGCGCCTATATTAAGTTGACGAGTTGTCTCCCATTTCAAATCCGGATTAGAGGCACGGCCTATTGCAGCTCCACTAGTAATTACATCATCAAAAACATATACACCTTCTCCGGTTAGAAGACCTCGATAAGCGAAATTTTCGATTTGATCATTACCACTTATGCCATAACTGGCTCTTATTTTTAAGAAGTCAAACGTTTTATTGTCATAAAAATCTTCTTCAGAAACTACCCAAGAACCAGAAACGGTTGGGAATATTCCGTAGCGACTATTCGGTCCAAACTTAGAAGATCCATCTCTACGCAAAATAGCTGAACCAAAATACTTAGAACTATACTTGTATTCTGCTCTAAGGAATGTAGATAACAGTCTTTCTTGAAATTGAAATGAATACACGTTATTTAAAAACCCTCCTGGGGCTTGATTAGCAGAAATATCGGCATAATCAATAGAGTTATTTGGGATGTTATACCCTGTACCTCCTAGCGCACTTCCGTTTCGGCTAAAGATAGAAGCTCCTAAAGTAGTTTTAACAGTATGGATCGCATTAAATACTTTTTCATGATTAAAAAACGATTCAAAATTGAGATCGCTGTAGGAGCTACGTTGCTCTGTAACACTTGCACCACGCTCAATAAACGTTCCTGGGGCAATCTCTACTTGAGTAGGATCTAAATTTGCATTGATAGCTGTATTTTGTGCTTTACCTGGACCAAACCACGCTAAAGGTGAAAATGTTTTACCATCTACTAATGCATAGTTATAATTAAATCTATTGGTGAAACTTAGATTCGGAAGTATATCGTACACTAACTCTTCTTTCCCAACGAACTTATTTACACGAGATGAATTGTAGGTGTTTTGCATTTGAGCAATTGGATTGATAATATCAGATACTTCTTCCAAATAGGTGAAATTACCATTTGCATCACGGACAGGATCAGTTGGAAAAGCATTAACGGTGTTATATAAAACAGAACCAATGCCGTTTTCAGGCAAGGCACTTCTCTCTTCTTTAGTGTACAAGAAAACACTATTGAGCTTAAGTTTAGAACTCATTTCTGTACTTAAGTTTACACGTCCGTTTATTCTATTAAAATTCGCTTTATCCAGCCCAACTATACCGTCTTGGTTAAAATAACTACCACCTATGGAATAGGTTGTTTTATCTGAACCACCTGAAACGTTAATATTATAGTCTCTAACCATAGCTGTCTTAAAAACAGAATCTTGCCAGTTAGTTCCTTCACCCAAATTTGTATTACTAAATGGTAAGGCTTGATTTCCATTTGCAAACATCTCATTTTTCAAGACGGCATATTCATTTGCATTTAGCAGGTCTAATTTCTTAGATGCTTGTTGCATCCCTACGTATCCAGATAGCTCAATACTTGGAGCAGAATTTTTTCTGCCTTTTTTGGTTTCTATAAGGATAACTCCATTTGCAGCACGTACACCATATATACCCGCTGTAGCATCTTTCAGTACGTTTATACTTGCAATGTCATTTGGATTTAAAGCGTTAAGTCCTTCCGAATCATAAACTACACCGTCTACTAAAATAAGAGGGTCATTATCCCCAAAGGTAGAAAGGCCTCTAATTCTGATACTAGACGCTCCTCCTGGTGATCCTGAATTGGTGTTGATACTCACACCGGCAATTTGCCCTTGAAGTGCTTGATCTACTCTAGGAATATTAAGCTTATCTAGACTTTCACCTCTTACCGAAGCACTTGCTCCCGTAAATTCCTTTTTGGTAGCAGTTCCATAACCAACTACCATAATTTCTCCAATACCTACTGAGTTTTCTCTTAACGTTATGGTAATGGTAGTTTTACCACCTAGGGCTACGGTTGAATTAGCGTAACCAGAGTAAGAAGCCGTAATAGATGCGGTTTTAGCATCATTTACATTAATAGAAAATTTTCCATTTTCACCAACTACCGCTCCGTTAGAAGTTCCTTTTTCTACTACGATCGCTCCTATAAGTCCTTGACCTAAAGTGTCAACAACTCTACCAGAAATGGTAGCTTTTTGGGCAAATGTTGCCGAATAAAAGGTGAGCGCAATTAGTATTAATTGTAATCTTTTATGCATAGAATTATTTTTTATAAATGCGAATATAAAAAACTTATAGTAAAAACAACTATAAGTAAGTTGTTTCTACTTTTACTATTTAAACATGTATAAATAAAACATGTTTGGCTCAATCCCATCTTAAGTTAAGACAGCTCTCAAAAGGATCCGTTAACTTTTATTTCATCTATAAAGAAAAATGCATCGCCATCCATCGTAAAACCAGGATGACCCTCGGGAAGCTTGCCTGCCGAATGGACCACAATTTTCACCATTTGAGATTTGCATTTTGGGATTTTCAATTTTACCATTTGGGTAAAATTTCCTTCTCTCAACGCATCTACATTAAGAATGTCAGTAGCCACTAATTTACCGTTTACATATACCGAAACATCTTTTGGCAGCAATATCCACGAGCGAGCATCTTGCAGAAAATTAAGGCTTACCTCGCTGATTTTCTTTTCTTCTTTTAGGTCTATTAAAAAAGTCACCACTTCATTCTGATATCCTTGCCATCTACCAGCTTGCCAGTTAATAGTGCCGTTAACACCATCTATCAGTGCATCATCTCCTCCTCCTGCGTATTGTGAGTTGGGCAGTATACTTGGATTACACGTCCAGTTGTTTGGTTTTTTGTAGAAGGTGGCAGAGATAGTGGGGCTTTTCATAGTATTACGTATTGCATAAGCCTCCACAATGGAACTCTTGTTTATCACCATTGGGTTGGTATACGTTATGAATGAGCCTTGAGAATTCATCCGGTAAAACAGTTTATCCAATGGGTTTAAACTTTTTAACGTCACTAAAGACTGTTCAAGAAAAACGTGCTCCCCTGAAATGATTGGCGTTGGAGTTATCGTTGGAGTAGTCACACCTACTTCCAGAAAACTATCTCCAAAATCACAGTTTGAAAAATCAAGATATAACCCTTCTCTTGCATCGTATGAAGTAAAATCGGTACATCCTTTTCTTTCTGTTTGTTTTGAGCCGACGATGCGTATTTTTTTACCACTATTAAGCCGATAGACGACCGAATCAAAATCACAATAACCTACATAATACAAATTGGATCCTGGATAAACGGCGTAAAATCCTGAACTACTCAATACATACCAAGCACTCATTTGCCCGCAATCTTCATTACCAATTAATCCATCAGGCGTATTCCTGTAAAATGAATCACAGATTTGCTTGATGATTTGTTGTCCTTTTTCAGGGTGAGGGGTATAATTATACAAATAGGCTATATGATGACTTGGCTCATTACCATGGGCATATTGCCCGATTAATCCTGTAATATCCGATTGTGTTCTTCCTGTGGTTTTAGTTGACGCAGAAAAGAAGGCATCCAATTTTTGTTCGAGGTCACTAACATTAGTTGCACCTCCCGTTGCCTGTTGCACAAAACTATACTGCCAACTATTTGCTTCTGTAAAATGATTATTAACCTGCCTTGGATCAAAATCCGCTATCCAATCTCCATTGAGTCTAGGTGTGGCAAAACCTGTTTCAGGATTAATGACATTTCGCCACGATTCTGCTCTTCTATCAAATACATCGGCAATGCCATCCTCTCCCATTGCTCGTGCCATTTGGGCTATGCACCAATCGTCATAGGCATATTCAAGGGTTTTGCTTACGCTTTCTGACTCATCTTCTGCTCTTACAAATCCATATTTGCGGTAGCTTGGCAAACCAAATAAATCGGTATTGGCACTCGCCACCATCGCTTCTAGAGCCAGCTTAGTATCAAAACCTCGAATGCCTTTCATATACGCATCAGCTATAACGCTTACACTGTGGTAACCTATCATGCAATCGGTCTCGTTACTCGCCAGTTCCCACACGGGCAGTCGTCCGCTCTGCTTGTATATTTCTAAGAAGCTATTTATAAAATCTGTAGTTCGCTGCTCATCGATAATCGTCATCAATGGATGCAGTGCCCTATACGTATCCCACAATGAAAAGACGGTATATTGTGTATGATTGGGACTGTTATGAATCTTCATATCGTGTCCACGGTATTTACCATCGGCATCTTCTGCTATATTGGGGTGAATCATGCAGTGATATAGTGCCGTGTAAAATATGTGCTTCTTCTCTTCATCTTGGGTGAATACTTCTATTTTGGAAAGTTCCTTATCCCAATAGGCTTGACCTCCGGCTACTATTTCATCAAACTGCACCTCTTCGTATGTTTGTGAAGTTTCGTAGTTAAGGTTTAATTGTGCTCCTGCAATAGAGGTAAATGAAAGCCCTACATACACTTCTAATTGTTTATCCTTTAGCTTATCAAAATGCAGAAGTGCTTTGCTACTATCGGCATTGTATGTGATAGCAGAAATCTCCTGAGTAAAATCCATCGAAAAATAGCAATGCTGCTCCTTCGCCCAACCTTCACTTATTCTAAATCCATCTAGGGTATGTTTTCCTCTTTCTTGTATCACAAAATCCAATGTTTTATCTCGGTGCTTCAGATCAAGCAACACGTATCCTTTGTCTTTATCGAATGTGTAACGGTGATAGCCTGCCCAAGTAGACGTGGTTAATTCTACTTTCACCCCATTATCTGGTAGATTAACTGAATAATAATTTGCTTTGGCTACTTCGTCAGTATGGCTAAACTTGGTTTTGTATTCTTCTGGATTAAAGGAGATGGGATTTGCTGAAGGTAGCAATAAAATATCCCCATAATCACTCACACCTGTACCACTTAGGTGTGTATGCGAAAAACCATAGATAAAGGAGTCTGAATAATGATACCCACTGCATCCATCCCAACTTCCATCTACGCGAGTATCTGGACTCAGCTGCACCATTCCAAAAGGCACCGTAGCACCAGGGAAAGTATGCCCGTGTCCGCCTGTTCCAATAAAAGGGTTTACATAGTTGCTAGGTATTTGCGCAATAGCTAACTGAGAGAAAAGAATAAAGACAAGTGAGAAACGCATTGCGGCGAAGATACTCAAAAGAAAATTCCACAAAAAAGCCTCCGAATTGAAAAACAAATCGAAGGCCTAATATCTATTAACCGGTAACTAATTCCTACAAGTGAATTACCTCACCATAAGCAGCAGCGCATGCTTCCATGATCGCTTCACTCATAGTAGGGTGAGGGTGTACTGTTTTTATCATTTCGTGACCCGTAGTTTCTAGCTTACGTGCGCTTACCACGCCTGCTATCATTTCTGTAACATTAGCTCCTATCATGTGCGCTCCCAAGAACTCACCATATTTAGCGTCAAATATTACCTTCACAAAACCTTCTTTAGAACCCGAAGCACTGGCTTTACCAGATGCAGAGAACGGGAATTTACCTACTTTTATATCATATCCGGCTTCTTTCGCTTTTGCCTCCGTGTACCCTACTGATGCTATCTCTGGCCAAGTATAGGTGCATCCTGGTATGTTTCCATAATCCAATGGCTCAACGTGTTGTCCACTAAATTTCTCAACACAAATTATTCCTTCTGCACTCGCCACGTGAGCTAGAGCTGGTCCATGTACTATGTCGCCTATAGCATATACGCCTGGTACATTGGTTTGGTAATAATCATCTACGATAACTTTACCCTTTTCTGTTTTTACACCCAGACCTTCCAGTCCAATATCTTCTAAATTTGTTTCAATTCCAACTGCAGATAAAACAATATCACATTCGATGGTTTCCATTCCTTTCGCAGTTTTCACGCTCACTTTACAGCCAGCACCTTTAATATCTACTGCCTCCACAGAACTATTGGTCATAATAGTCATGCCTTTTTTCTTGTAGATTTTTTCAAGCTCTTTCGAAACGTCTATATCCTCATTGGGAACGATGTTAGGCATAAACTCTACAACTGTCACTTCTGTTCCCATAGCCGTGTAGAAATAAGCAAACTCCATTCCTATAGCTCCACTTCCCACTACGACCATTTTTTTAGGTTGAGTTGGTAACACCATTGCTTCATGATAGCCTACTATTTTTTTACCGTCTATTGGTAAATTTGGTAATTGACGTTCACGGGCACCAGTTGCAAGGATCACGTGTTTAGCAGAATGGGTTTCTTTCTTACCTTCATTATCTACGCTTACTTGGCCTTTGGCTATTAGCTTACCGAAACCTGTTAGAATTTCAATTTTATTCTTTTTCATCAAGAACTGTATGCCCTTGCTCATGCCGTCTGCCACTCCACGACTACGTTTTATAACTGCACCAAAATCGTGTTTTGCCTCAGTCACAGAGATTCCGTAATCACTTGCGTGATTTATATATTCAAATACTTGAGCCGATTTTAATAATGCTTTGGTTGGAATACATCCCCAGTTAAGGCATACCCCGCCAAGCTCCGATTTTTCTACCACCGCTACTTTATGTCCAAGTTGTGCCGCACGAATGGCTGCTACATATCCACCTGGGCCACTTCCGATTACTATTACGTCAAAATTCATAAGTTTGTTCTTTGCGGTGCAAAGAAAGGAATTTTTTCTGTAGGAACATTCCTTTGTATAACCAGTATCTCATTAAAATCTCACTCCTTATCCATTGGCAACACGATTAACTACATCTATTTCCAAGGGTCTGTACAGAAAACCGCCAACTAAACTAACTGATTTTTCGTAGACTTAAAATTAGCTTTAAATTTGCACCCAATGGGAAGAGCATTCGAATTTAGAAAAGCACGTAAGATGAAACGCTGGGGTAAAATGGCGGTAACCTTTACGCGTATAGGCAAAGAAATAGCAATGGCCGTAAAAGAAGGCGGTCCAGACCCAGACAACAACTCCAGACTGCGTATGGCGATGAAAAACGCCAAGTCTGAAAATATGCCGAAAGACAGAGTAGATGCCGCAATTAAAAAAGCATCTGACAAAGACAGTAGCTCCTACGAGGAAATTCTGTACGAGGCAAAAGGTCCATTTGGTTTGAGTTTAATGATTGAAACCGCTACCGATAATATCAATAGAACAGTGGCAAATATGCGCGCTATTTTGAGCAGAAATGGCGGAGAACTAGGCACCAGTGGATCGCAGGAATTTAACTTCGATCGTAAATGTATTTTTAAAGTCAACCTTGGAGAACTAAACATGGAAGATGCAGAGCTTGAGTTAATAGACTTTGGGCTAGACGAAATAGAGCAAGTAGAAGATGAAACATTGATTTATACTGCTTTCACCGATTACGGGAATATGCAAAAGGGACTTGAAAATATTGGTATTGAAATAGACTCCGTGGATATTGAGCGTATTCCTCACAATACCCTAGATCTAACAGAAGAGCAAAAAGAAGAATGTAATAAGCTCATAGAAAAACTGGAAGAAGACGAAGACGTACAAAACATTTTTCATAACGCCGTGCTCTAAATTTTGAAAAAGATATGCTTCTTCAATAGTTCCAATTTTTGGGGCGGTGGCGAAAAGCTTCATCTTGAAAATGCAAAAGCATTCAGATCAAAAGGGTATAGTGTGACGATAGCAGCACATCCCATGTCTCCTTTGTGGGCACGCGGGCAAGAAGCTGGTTTTAATCTCTTTCCAATAGAAGTAAAAAGCCTATCGTTCCTCAACCTTTTCAAACTCCTTACACTTAAGCGGTATTTCCAACAAGAAGAAATAGATACCGTTATTTTTACAACTTCCCAAGATGCTAAAACAGCCAGTATCGCAGGACAAATGGCACATCTTCAACGGAGAGTTTACCTGCGTGGTTTGGCAACTCCCATTAAAAATAGTATCGTAAATAGATATTGTTTAGGTAAAGCAACAACGCACATCATTGCTAATTCTGAAGAAACCAAGCGTACGATTTTACACTACTTGCACAATACGTTAAATGCCGCACAAATACCTGTTATTTACCATGGATTGGATTCAACTATTTTAAACAATACCCATGAAATCTTGCCGCAAATTAAAAAACTTGGCAAAGGAGTGATACTAGGAAACGCAGGTAGGCTAACACCTCAGAAGGGCCAAAAACACCTTATACAAGTTGCCAAAAAAATAAAGGATCAAGGTTTAGAATTTACGCTTTTTATTGCGGGAACTGGTGAATTGCACGACGAGTTACAACAATATATAAAAGACGAAAATCTTGAAAATGAAGTAATATTACTTGGCTTTGTGGCAGATATGGACGTCTTTATGCAAAGTATCGACATTTTTGTTTTAGGTTCGAGCTGGGAAGGGTTTGGCTTTGTATTGGTAGAAGCTATGGCAAAAGAAAAACCAGTAGTTGCTTTTGATATTACCAGTAATCCTGAAATAATTACCAATGGGCAAACAGGACTACTTGCGCAGCATCTAGATATAGATGACTTCTCCAAAAAGCTAGCTCAACTTATTCGAGACGCTAACCTACGACAGCATATGGGAGCTGCTGCAAAACAAAGCGTCATTGATCGTTTTATGATGATAGATAGAATTACAGAGCTACAGCATTATTTACTTAATCATTAGAAAAAATACATCCTTTCCCTTTTCACAAAAAAGATAACCTTTGCAACTCAGGTAAAAAACATGCTATTAATACACGATATACGCGCAGACAAAGAAGGAATAATCGCTCGATTAGCCAAACGAGGTAAGGATTTTACCGACCTTGTAAATCAGGCATTAACCTTAGATGATAAACGTAAATCAACCCAAGTAGAGCTTGATACTATCTTGGCAGAGAGCAATAAAATTGCCAAAGAAATAGGACAACTTTATGCAGCAAAGAAAATGGAGGAAGCCAACGCTATGAAGGCTAAAACCGTTATCTTAAAAGAGCAAAGCAGCACACTAAGCGAACAGCTTAAAAGTGTAGAAGCAGACTTACTTGAGGTACTTTACCAAATACCTAATGCACCGGGAGCAGCTGTCCCCGCTGGAAAAAGTGAAGCAGACAATAAAATTATTTTTGAATACGGAGAGAAACCAAAACTAACACAAAATCTTCCGCACTGGGAGCTTTGTGAGAAATATAATCTGATTGACTTTGAACTGGGTGTTAAAATAACAGGCGCAGGGTTTCCTGTATACAGAGGGAAAGGTGCAAGACTTCAACGAGCACTTATCAATTGGTTTTTAGATAGAGGTCGCGATGCTGGTTACGAAGAAATACAACCACCTATATTGGTAAATGAAGCCAGTGGAATTGGCACAGGTCAGCTGCCTGATAAAGAAGGCCAGATGTATCACATGGAAGTAGATAATCTGTATGCTATACCTACAGGAGAAGTTCCTATAACCAACATTTACAGAGATGTAATAATAAAGGAAGCAGATTTTCCAATCAAAAACTGTGGTCATACGCCGTGTTTCAGACGTGAGGCAGGTAGCTACGGAAAAGACGTGCGAGGTTTAAATAGATTGCATCAGTTTGATAAAGTAGAAATAGTACAATTGGCAAACCCTGCTAACTCATACGAAAAGTTGGAAGAAATGAGTAGCTACGTGCAAGGATTACTAAAAGACCTGGGCCTGCAATATAGAGTACTACTACTATGCGGTGGCGACACTGGTTTTGCAAGTGCGATGACGTATGATATGGAAGTTTGGAGTGCTGCACAAGAGCGTTGGTTAGAAGTAAGCTCGGTGTCTAACTTTGAGACTTTTCAAGCCAATAGACTCAAGCTACGCTATAAAACGACCGAAGGTAAAAACAAATATGCACACACGTTGAATGGAAGTGCTTTGGCTCTGCCACGTATCGTAGCAAGTATTTTAGAAAACTTTCAAACTCCTGAGGGAATAATAGTGCCAGAGGTATTGAGACCGTATTGCGGTTTTGATGTAATAAATTAAAACCTTCGTGAAGACATGTCTTCGGAATTACCGTTAATTCGTTCTCGCTTTGCCTATTCAAAATAGTCTCTTATCATTGCCTTCAACTAAAATTAGAAAATGCGTAAGACTATTGCCATAACCTTTGCTTTGTGTTCAATTTCAATTTTTGCCCAAACTACCCTTGACTCTGCACTGGTGTCAGCCACAAGACTTCCGGTAAAAATCTATGAGTCTGGTAAAAATATTACTGTTATAACCGCAGATCAAATTAGTCAATTACCTATCACTTCTGCAGATGAGCTCTTGCAATATGTAGGTGGTATAAACTTAAACAGTCGTGGCGGATTTGGAGTGCAATCTGATATAGGTATGCGCGGAAGTACTTTTTCACAAGTGCTTGTATTAGTAGATAACCAGCGAATTAATGATGGTCTTACGGGCCATTTCAATAGCAATCTACCTATTCCTCTCAGCGAAATACACCATATAGAAATAGTACGTGGATCTGCTTCGGCCAGTTATGGTGCTGATGCAGTGGGGGGTATCATTCACATCAAAACCAAAACCTATGAAGGCCTTTGGGAAGATGAAAAAAGTGAGTTGAACGGTAATGTGGCTTTTGGAGCACATAAACTTACCACAACCGATATTGGATTTCACTCACAACGTTCACGTTTCGGGTATTCTGCAGCCATCAAATCAAGTCAAAGTAGCGGAGAGCAATATACAAACCCTAGCTTTTTAAATGCTGGCTTAGGTGATAGTTTATATACCAACTTCTTTGACCTAAAAACATATACAAGTGCACTAACCTATCGCGGAAAATACTTAAAGTTATTCGCTCGAGCAGGAGTAGATAGTCGCGACTTTGCTGCCAAGTATTTTTACACTGCAAATCCATATGATGAAGCTACCGAAAAAATAAATGCATACTGGACTCAAGCTTCTGCCACATATGAGAATAACGGCGGTAAAACAGCTTTAAATTTAGGTTACCGACACAACCAAGACAGCTTTATATTCAACCCTCTATTTGCCCGCAACAATCATATTACCGAACGAGTGAATGCGACTCTAAGTCACAATACAACATATCTCAAAACTAAGATATCTTTTGGATTACAGACGGACTATTTAACTATTGAAAGTAATGATAGAGGCAATCATTCCTTAATGAGCAATGCTGCTTTTTTTCTTGCTAATCGCAAGTTTAACCAATTGAATGTAAACGCAGGATTAAGACTTGAGCATTCCGAAAAAATAGGATTACAGGTAGTCCCTCAAATCAATGTATCGCTACCACACAAAAACATGGTATACAGGGCGTCTGCAGGCAGAAGCATACGCCAAGCAGATTTTACCGAACAGTATAATTTTTACTTGAGACAGAATACTCCTGGCGGATTCAGTATCGGAAATCCTGACCTTACCGCAGAATCTGCATACAGTTTTGATTTAGGCTTCGACGCATACATTAATAACAATCTAAAAATATCAAATACTGTGTTTGGACGATCATCAAGTAACTTAATTGATTATACACTTACTAACTCAGCCTATATTAGTAACTTGATAAATCTACAAGATAGCACGAACTATTTCTATGCTAAAAACATCAAACAGTCTTTCACCTTTGGTAATGAGTTTGGATTGACTTATATCATGAAGCTTTCTAATGTGACTATAGATTGGCTACTCAACTACACCTACATACAAACCAATACCCCTGATAGTGTGGTGTCTAAATATATAGCAAACCACCCTATAAACAATATAAACGGGGGAGCGACCATACACTACAAGCGATTTATATGTAATGTAGGCGGCACTTTTATCACAAGAAATGCAGAACAAATACCCAGTATAGAAGGTGATGTTAAAACCCAGTATGGTATTATTAACACCAAATTAAGTTACGCGGCAGCAGATATCCCCGTAAGTCTTTTTGTTAATGTGCGAAATATATTTGACACACAATACCAAGAAATACTTGGAGCACGCATGCCCGGCCGTTGGCTTATGGCGGGTATCAGTTGGAACTTTAATTATTTTAAGATGAAGTTGTAATAGCGTTAAAGTCTTGTCTGTACTTCGTGTAACAAACACAAGGGCATACAAGGCACAAAATCACTTCATCCCTTTCAGCTTATCCTCCAGCTGATTCATTTCATCTCGTAATCTAGCAGCTTCCATAAAGTCCATTTCTTTGGCTGCTTTTAACATTTGTGTTTTAGTGTTTTCAATCGCTTTTTTAACACCATCTGCACTCATATATTGCATCACAGGATCTGCAGCTATACTCATTTCGTTTTCGCGTCGTTGGTACGGATTCGTCACCCGTTCTAAAGCTGATTTATCTTTATGATCAAAAACAGATTCTGTACTTCTGATACTGGTTTGAGGAGTGATGCCATGTTCCTCGTTGTATTTCATTTGTACAAGTCGTCTACGCTCGGTTTCCTCTATGGTGCGTCGCATGCTTTCTGTTATTTTATCCGCATACATTATTACCTTACCATTTACATTCCGAGCAGCTCGCCCTACGGTTTGCACTAAACTTCTTTCGCTTCTTAAAAAGCCCTCTTTGTCAGCGTCCAAAATTGCAACTAAACTCACTTCTGGCAAGTCCAAACCTTCTCGTAATAAATTCACCCCAATAAGCACATCAATGTCCCCTGCTCGCAATCTGTCCAGTATTTCTACCCTATCGAGTGTTTTCACTTCAGAGTGAATGTAGGTCGCCGATATTCCCAAATTTCGAATGTATTTATCCAGTTCTTCCGCCATCCGTTTCGTAAGTGTTGTTACTAGAACACGATCACCCATCTGTATACGTTCATCTATTTGTTCAAGTAAATCGTCTACTTGATTTACGCAAGGCCTCACTTCTATTACGGGATCAAGCAGTCCTGTCGGACGTATTACTTGTTCTACTATCACACCCTCACTTTTATCAATTTCATAATCTGCGGGTGTAGCGCTTACATATACTACTTGGTTGGTTACAGATTCAAATTCATCAAACTTAAGTGGCCTATTATCCATAGCGGCAGGCAGTCTGAATCCATAATCTACTAGGTTCACTTTCCTACTTCTATCTCCCCCGTACATAGCCCTAACTTGGGGTAAAGTCACATGACTTTCATCCACGATCATCAGAAAATCATCCGGGAAATAATCTATAAGACAGAATGGTCGTTGTCCTTGCTCTCTCCCGTCCATATATCTACTGTAGTTTTCTATACCACTGCAATAACCCAATTCACGCATCATTTCCAAATCAAACTCAGTCCGTTCTTGGAGCCGTTTTGCTTCTAATGATTTTCCTATACTCTTAAAATATTCAACTTGCGCCACCATGTCATCTTGTATATGAATAATGGCTTGATTCAGTCTATCTTTAGGCGTTACAAAAAGTTGGGCCGGGAAAATTGCTGCATTTTCCATCACCTCTATGCGCTGACCCGTCATGGGGTCTATGGTTTCGATATCTTCTATTTCGTTTCCAAAAAAACCAATTCGCAAGGCTACATCATCATAGGCTAAAAACACATCTACAGTATCTCCTTTTACCCTAAAGGTCCCTCTTTTAAAATCTGCAGTAGTCCTGGAATAAAGACTTGAAACCAACGCCTGTAAAAGTGTATTCCTCGCTATTTTTTGTCCGCGTTCTATGCGAATAATATTATCCTCAAAGTCGTTTGGGTTTCCCGCACCGTAAATACAACTTACCGATGCAACCACGATCACATCTCTTCGGCCGCTTTGCAAAGCCGAGCTGGTTTGCAAACGCATTTTTTCTATCTCTTCATTGATATTTAGATCTTTTTCAATATAGGTATTACTGCTAGGTATAAATGCTTCTGGCTGATAGTAATCATAGTACGACACAAAATATTGTACCGAATTATTAGGGAAAAAGTGCTTGAATTCGCCATACAACTGCGCAACTAAAGTTTTATTATGACTTACAATTAAGGTTGGTTTTTGTGTTTGTTGTATAACATTTGCCATGGTAAAGGTTTTACCGCTGCCTGTTACCCCTAAGAGGGTTTGAGCGGGCAGTCCTTCATTCACCCCTTGCACCAGTTTTTTTATAGCAGCAGGCTGATCTCCTGTCGGCTGAAAAGGGGATTTTAATTCAAATGGCATAGCTGCAAAGGTACATTTTTAGTTGCTCGGACGATTATCCCTAAGAAGTAGATTAAAGAAATATTAATTATTACATCTGCAAGATTATCCCTCACAAAATCTGAGCGTCGTTTTAAGCTAAATAAAAGCCAACACTTAGTGAATTTTTAGATTAATACCTAGTCTAAAAACACCTCTTCTGTGGTCTTACTTCCACCTAACAGCATACTGTACATTTTTCCTTTATAATTTACCTGCACCATATTTTTTTGATTAGGGAAAACCAACTGCAATAGAGTACTTGTCATTGTTACCGATTTTAATTTTCGTTTGTAGTTTATAGGTTTGAAATGAACAACCACCTCAGCGAAAGTAACCTCTACTACATCTATCTCCAGCAGCTGCATTTGCTGATTAAACAAGAGAGAGGTATTCTTGTTTATATAATTGTTTAACAACACTTTATGATTTTCTATTGAAGTGTTTTCTAGCTTAATTTCAGAGCCTAAAAAAGAAGTGAGCACTCCTTCTAGGTGCTCCGTGTCTGTTCGCCAAGACACTTCAAATTGATTATTTTTTTCATTAAACGTAAGATTCATCCATGAGGTATGAAAGTCATGCTGAGGAATGAGTACAGAAAAAAGTAACGATACAATAAAATAAAACATATAATAACCACAAATATACAGGCTTATGAAGGAGTACGGCATATCCAAATTGGCAAAACACGAACTTAAAGCGTGGGTTTAAATCCGGCATGAATTCACCTCAACGAGGCTTCTCAGTAGTCGGTCTGTTTTTGGGAAACAAAAAACATAAACTATTCCTTCCATGGGAATTTCAGGTATAATAAATTACTTTTGACCAAGTTACAAATGCACAGACTTTTCAGCATATTAATTTTTTGTACAGCCTTGGTGTGTAAAGCGCAAATCGTTGATAATTGCATAGATGAAAACCGGGTAAATCCTTACTACCAATGTAACAACTCTGAGTTTTATCCAGTTTGCGGGTGCAATAATGTAACCTACAGAAATAATTGCGAAATGACCAATGTAGCTGGACTAAATACAAACCAGAGCACCTACACAGGTGTATGTCAAAATGATTTATTCTTTGCTTTCATTTCACCCATTCCAGTGCGCAATAATTTGACATTGGCAATACAACTTACAAGCCAACTTACAGGCAACGGAACACTTCAAATAGTCAATAATTTCGGGAATGTCGTATTTACAGAATTGCTTAATTCGCTTAGCTCTATCCCATTTCAACGAACATACGATGTTAGCTACTTGGAGCCTGGATTGTACCTTATGGTTATTCAAGTTCAAGGAGTTTACACCGTTAAGAAATTTATAAAACACAATTATTAATGAGATTACACACCATACATACCGGAAATTTTATGCTAGACGGCGGGGCCATGTTCGGCACTGTACCCAAAAGTATGTGGCAACATATAAATCCTGCCGATGGAAATAATATGTGCAATTGGGCAATGAGATGTCTCTTGGTAGAAGATGGCAACCGTTTGATCCTAATTGACAACGGCATGGGCGAAAAACAAAGTGAAAAATTCTTTGGATATTACTACCTAAATGGTCTTCATTCGCTTAAAAAATCACTAAATGATGCAGGTGTAGATTTTGGAGATATTACAGATGTAGTGCTAACCCATCTGCATTTTGATCACTGCGGAGGTAGTGTAAAATGGAATTGGATGAAAGATGCCTATGAACTCACGTTCCCTAAGGCCAACTACTGGGTTCATCCTGCACACTGGGAGCATGCTATTCATCCTAATCCACGCGAAAAAGCATCCTTTTTACGAGAAAATATTTTACCGATTCAAGAATTGGGAAACCTCTGTTTTATTGGAGAAGACCTCAAAATATCTGAAAATATAAGTGGAATATTAGCCCAAGGACACACCGAATCCATGTTTTGCCCCAAAATAAACATCAACGGTAAAACCTTGGTTTTTATGGCCGATATGATACCTAGTAGTGGGCACATAAAACCCAATTATGTTATGGGTTATGACATACGACCATTGGATACCATGAAAGAAAGAGAATCCTTCCTTATAGAAGCTGTTAAAAATGACTATACGCTATTCTTTGAGCATGACCTCAAAATAGATTGCGGTAAAGTAAATCTCACAGAAAAAGGGTACGCTCTTGGTGCATCTGGAATGTTAACCGACTTTTTTAAATAACACTATTATGCAAAATAGAATAACATCACTATTCGGCATAAAATACCCAATTATTCAAGGTGGAATGATATGGTGCAGCGGATGGAAACTTGCAAGTGCTGTAAGTAATGCTGGAGGTTTAGGCATTATAGGAGCTGGAAGTATGTATCCTGAGATACTCAAAGAACACATTCAAAAATGCAAACGAGCTACGAAAAATCCTTTCGGGGTAAACCTTCCGCTTTTATACCCTGATATTGACAAGCACATTGCCACTATTTTAGAAGAAAAAGTGCCTATTGTTTTTACCTCTGCAGGAAATCCAGGAGTATGGACAGAAACCCTTAAAGCTGCGGGCATTATAGTCGTTCATGTGGTGAGCAACGAAAAATTTGCGCTAAAAGCAGAGGCTTGTGGAGTTGACGCGATTGTGGCAGAAGGCTTTGAAGCCGGAGGGCACAATGGAAGGGAAGAAACAACTACACTCGTACTTATTCCACAAATTACAAGTGCTGTTAAAATTCCAGTTATGGCAGCAGGCGGTATAGGAACAGGCAAAACAATGCTAGCAGCAATGGTCCTTGGGGCAGAAGGAGTTCAAGTAGGAAGTAGGTTTGTTACAAGCGAAGAAAGCAGCGCACATAATAACTTTAAAAATATGATTCTTCAAGCAAAAGAAGGATCTACACAGCTAAGTTTAAAACAGCTAACACCAGTTCGAATGTTAAAAAATAAGTTCTGGGAAGACGTAGTATATGCTGAATCAAACTGTGCTTCAAAAGAAGATCTAGCTACATTATTGGGCAGAGCTCGCGCAAAAAAAGGAATGTTTGAAGGTGATTTAGTGGAGGGAGAATTAGAAATAGGCCAAATAAGTGGTTATATTAAGGCCATTAAACCAGCGGGGGAGATTATCGCTGAAATGGTAAACGAATACAATCTTGCACTGAGTAACCTTGCTCATAAACAGTTGGAAGAATAAGAAAAGTGATTGACCGCCTAAAGCAATATCTCATAAAAGGTGAAGGTGACATGCTCGACTACAAGCAAGAAATTACCAGTGCCCACAAAATTGCAAAAACAATGGTAAGCTTTGCAAATCATAAAGGTGGTATACTATTGGTAGGTGTACGCGACAATAGAACAATTGCCGGCATACGGACCGAGGATGAGAAATACATGCTAGATCTTGCCGCATCCTTTTATTGTAAACCAGAAATAACCTTAGAAATAACTGAGCATCAAATTGGTGATAAAGTAGTACTTGAATGCAACGTACCCGAAGGTGACAAAAAACCTTATTATGCTAAAGGGGAAGACGAAAAATGGTGGGTTTATATTCGAAATAAAGATAAAAGTCTTCTCGCTAGCAAAATTGTAGTAGACGTACTGAAACGCCAAGCGAGTAATCTTGGCACGATGATAAGCTACGGAAAAAATGAGGAAGCCCTGATGAAATACCTTGAAGAAAACGAAAGAATCAATCTTCAGGAGTTCCGAAAAATGGTCAATATCTCCAAATGGCGTGCAGCTAAAATACTGGTAAATTTAATTAGTGCGGGGGTTATAAGGAATCACACGCACGAAAAAACAGAATTTTACACGTTGGCGTAAGCGGACAAAAAAATGGTTTCAAAAAAATGAATCACTTTTTTCGTTAATAATTAGTATTTTTGCTTGCTAGTCTGTGGTTTAAGAACATAAAAAATTTTACTTTAAAATGCTCAAAAGAAACATAACGTCAGTATCACTGGTAACCTTGTTACTCTGCTTAGGTACACTTAACGCTAATGCACAAAAACGTTGGTTCAGAACCAGCGCATTAGAATTTGGATTAATAGGTGGATTCTCTCATTATGCAGGAGAATTGACTCCAACGTATTTTGACCCCCGAGGCTTAAAACCAAGTGCAGGAATTATTACACGCTATACACCCAATAGTCTGGTTACGTTCAGACTAAGTGCCCAATACGGAAAAATAGAAGGAGATGATAAATGGAGAAGCGAGCCCGGTATACAGGCTAGAAACTTAAGCTTCCAGTCTGATATTTGGGATTTCACAGGTGCTGCAGAGTTCAACTTTAATTACATCGATTTTAGACAAAAAACTGGCGTTATTCCTTACGCATTTATTGGAGCTAGTGTGTTCAAGTTTAACCCAAAAGCAGTTTTTAATTACAACCCAAATTCACAGTTAGCTAAATACCTAGGCCCATCCTACGATAACTTAGCCAGTCGAGACGGAGAGCTAGTTGAATTGCAACCCTTAGGTACAGAAGGACAAGAAACAACCGAATTTAATGACCGTAAGCGATATTCTCTTACGCAAATTGCTATTCCTATCGGCGGAGGCTTTAAATTTAAAGTAAGTCACAATTGGATGATTGGTGTTGAGTACGGCACAAGAATAACGTTTACAGATTATTTAGATGACGTAAGCGGAACCTTTGTGGACCCGAGTAGACTACAAGCTCAATATGGACCAATGTCCGCAGCAATGTCCATAAGAAGCGAGACCTACGATCAAAATAAAATAGAAGGTTCTGGAAGAGGAAATCCGAAAACAAACGATATGTATGGAATATTTGGCGTTACTATTATGTATCGCATATACGGTAACAAGCCCGCTTGCCCTACTTTTTAAAATTATCCAACCATTTATTTCATTTATTTATGCAACCTAAGGTAACATCTTAGTTAATTTTGCGTACTTATAGCAATACCTAAACCAAATTGCAGAAACTTAGCCTAATATTTACTCTTACCGTATGCTCTTTGGCATCCAGAGCCCAGTCTTTCGAGATTGGTGGCATGTTAGGCGGATCAAACTATCACGGTGATCTAGCATATAATATTGTCGCGAATGAAACTCAAGGATCCGGAGGAATATTTGGTAGAATAAATTTTAACGAATTTTGGACGATGCGTCCTACCATTTCTTATCTTCAAATATCGGGTGCCGACAGTAATTTTAGCGAGTACAAGCTCAGAAATTTAAGTTTTCGAAATAACATTTATGAAATATCTAATGTAATGGAATTAAACTTTCGTCCCTTTAGTAATCAAAGAATGCATGCCAAAACTACGGTATACGCGTTAGCTGGTATTGCTGCTTTTTACCACAAACCCGAGGCCTTTTTTAACAATCAATGGGTAGCCTTAAAACCATTGCACACAGAAGCAAAAGGGTACAAGACATTTCAACTGGCCATACCCATGGGAGCTGGTGCAAAACATGCCGTTAACGAAAATATCATCGTAGGTTTTGAAGTTGGTTGGCGTAAAACTTTTACCGACCATTTAGACGATGTGAGTACGGTTTACCCATCATTACCTCCAAATAGTCGAACGTTAAGCGATAGATCTTGGGAAGTTACGGAAGATGGACTATCCAAAGCGAGCCAAGGGGATATGCGGGGAGATCCCAACTTGAAAGATTGGTATTTCCAAACTGCTTTTACCATTTCATACCGATTCACCCCCATTAAATGTCCGTTTTAATCACGTAGAAAATGAGTAAAGACCGTATAAACCTAAATAAATTACCAAAACATATAGCCATCATCATGGATGGAAATGGTAGATGGGCTAAAGAAAAAGGTAAATTTAGAATATTCGGGCATCAAAACGGGGTAAAAGCAGTAAGAGAGGTTTCTGAAGGCTGCGCAGAACTTGGAGTGGAGTATTTAACCTTATATGCATTCAGTACTGAAAATTGGAGTCGTCCAAAGATTGAGGTAAATGCGCTGATGACGCTCCTTGTAAAAACAATAAAAAGCGAAACACAAACCCTCATGAAAAATGGCATTAAACTAGATGCTATAGGCGACAGATCTACTCTCCCTTCCGAATGTCTTAAAGAACTTGATGAAGCAATAAACGCGACTAAAGACAATACCCGAATGACCTTGATACTTGCGCTAAGTTACAGCGCAAAATGGGATATCGTAAATGCTACACGCACCATTGCTCAAAAAGCATTAAATGGCGAAATAGCCATCGAGGACGTAAACGAAGAGTTAATAGACAGGACACTAACTACACACAAATATCCACATCCTGAATTGATGATACGAACAAGCGGTGAACTTAGAATTAGTAACTTTTTGTTATGGGAAATCGCCTATAGTGAATTATACTTTACCACCGTACTTTGGCCTGACTACAGAAAAGAACATCTATACGAAGCTATTCTGGAATATCAAAGTAGGGAACGAAGATTTGGTAAAACAAGCGAGCAATTAGCATAAATAAGAAATCGAAAAATGAAGAGAATAAGCCTAATAGCTTTCATACTTATCAATATATGTTCCTATGGACAGGTATTAGATAACCCATTGAGCAGTATTGTCATAGACTACGAAAATCCTCAAAAATTTGAAATCGCACAAATAACGGTAACAGGAAACAACTTTACAGATGCCAACATAATCATTCTAATGTCTGGACTACAGGCGGGTCAAGTCATCACTTTGCCTGGCGAAGAAACGAGAGAGGCACTAGAAAAACTTTGGAAACAAAAACTTTTTAGTGACATAGAGTTAGGATTATCGAAAGTAGACGGAACTAAACTATCGCTCGTTATCGCTGTAAAGGAAAGACCCCGATTATCCAAATATTCAATTAAAGGACTGAAAAAAGGTGAGACTAACAATATACGTGACGAGATTACTTTAGATAAAAATCAGTTAATCACCGAAGACCTAGTTAACAAAACCAATCGAGAAATTGAAGCATACTTTTTCGACAAAGGGTTTTACGGCATTAAAACTACTTTTATTAAAGAAGCCGATCCAGAAAAACCCAATTATGAAATACTGCGTATCGACATCAACAAAGGGAAAAAAGTAAAGGTTGAAAATATAATTTTTGAAGGAAATGCTAATATAGAAGATGCTAAACTACGTAAGCTCCTAAAGCCAAAACGTATGTATAAGAAAATCAATATTTTTGCTTCTTCCAAATATGTAGCAGAGACATATGAAGAATCTAGGCCTGCAATTCTAGCAAAGTACAGCTCCTTAGGTTACAGAGATGCATATCTACTATATGACACTGTAGAGCAGATTAGCCCAGATCGAGTAAATCTTAGAATAGGCATTAGTGAAGGGAAAAAATACTACTTCAGACATATAACTTGGACAGGTAATACCAAATACAGAACCACCTTACTAGACACGTTGCTAGGTATTAAAAAAGGAGAAGTTTATGATCAATCTCGTTTAGACAATAAGCTCTTTATGAGCGAAAATGGATTTGACGTTTCTAGTTTGTATATGGATGACGGGTATCTTTTCTTTAATATCAACCCTGTTGAAGTTCTCGTAGAAAACGACAGCATAGACTTAGAAATGAGGATTTATGAAGGTAAACAAGCAACAGTTAATAGGGTAACTATAACAGGGAATGACAAGACTAGTGATTTTGTGGCATTACGGGTTATTCGTACCAGACCCGGCGATAAATTTAGTAGATCAGACATACAGAGAAGTATGCGTGAGTTAGCTCAACTTGGTTTCTTTGATCCAGAAGGTCTTGATGTAAATCCTAAACCAAATCCACAAAACGGAACGGTTGATATAGAATACAAGGTAGCTGAAAAACCAAGTGACCAAATAGAAGCTTCTGGTGGATGGGGTGGATTTGGCGGATTTGTAGGAACTTTAGGCCTTACCTTAAATAATTTTAGCTCTCGTAAGATGCTACAAAAAGGAGGTTGGAATCCCATTCCAGCTGGAGATGGTCAAAAACTATCCTTAAGAGCTCAGAGTAATGGACCGCAATTTCAAGGTTACAACTTCTCCTTTACAGAGCCTTGGTTAGGAGGTAAAAAACCAAATTCACTTAGCATTAGCTTATTTCATAATGTGCAATCTACCTTTAGTTTTGCTAAAGACAGACCAAAGTTTACGACATCAGGTGGCAGTATTGGATTTGGTAAACAATTGAAATTTCCTGATGATTATTTCTCTTTTAGCACGTCATTAACCTATCAAAGATATGGTTTACACGATTGGGCGAATTTCGGCGCAGCTGAACTTGGGTTTACCAATGGATATGCCAATAATCTTAGTATATCCACCATACTGGGCCGTAATAGTACCAATCACCCGATTTATCCTACAGAAGGTAGTTCTTTCTCTGCCAGCATACAATTTACACCTCCCTATTCTCTGATTAACACCAAGAAGGACTACACTAATCTTACTGCACAAGAAAAGTTTAAATGGGTTGAGTTAGTTAAAACCAAATTTTCTGGTCAATGGTATATCGGTTTCCCTGCTAATGCAAAACGACAATTTGTTGTAGCTCCTGCGTATAGATTTGGCGCTGTATCTCCTTGGAATAAAGATATCGGCTATTCGCCTTTCGAATTATTTAGAGTAGGCGGAAGTGGCTTATCTAACTTCGTTTTGTATGGCACAGACATAGTGGCACAAAGAGGCTATGACGAAGGTAAAATAAGTGACCCTCAGTATGGACAAAGCGCCTTACCCATTTACACCAAATACAGTATTGAAATAAGATATCCTTTAACAGTTGGTCAGTCAAGTACTATATATGTTCAATCATTCTTAGAGGCAGGAAATGCATACAACAGCTTCCAAGATTTCAATCCATTTGAAGTGCGAAGAGCAGGCGGTGTAGGTGTTAGATTATTCCTTCCAATGTTTGGATTGCTTGGTGTTGATTACGCTTGGCCCATGGATGCATCCAAATACGATCAAAAAGGTATTTTTCACTTTTTCATAGGTCAGCAATTTTAGGTTGTACCCATGCATTAGTTCCTAATCTCACTTTAAGGGTTATGTGCAAAATGAGACTTCATTCCCTCTTTTTAATTGCGATGTATACCATAAGTTATGGTCAAGACACCATTAACTATAACCGCTTAGTAACCGATAAGCTAGGAGAAAGTATACCTATCAAATACAAATCGTCTGTAACCGGCGCCAAAATGACTGCCTACTTACAGGATGGTAAATGGCTAGCTGTAGATTCACTGAATAACGTCCTAGTTGAGGCACACTACAGTGCCAATAAAAAAAAACAGAGCACGACAAAAGATGGTTTAGAAATCTTCTTAGACCCAATACATGGAGACACCATTCTAATTCGCGAGTTTGATAAAGGAAAACTAAAACAACAACTTGCCTATCGCCCTGCTATCATCGTATATGGTAATACCACTTACCACAGTTATTTAGATTTTGCCTCCTATACTATTGCCGAATACACTCGTGATTATTCGGGTAAGGGAGATTTTACCTCTATTTGGAAATCTACTTTAGAGGACCCAAAACAAATTTTGAAAAATCCTGAGTACTTACGTCAAGAGGCTGAATACGGAGACCCTACACTAATACAACCTGCTACATACAGCACCAAGGCGCAATATAACTATGTGAATAATCCTGAGTTTGAACTTCATCCCAATGCTCAGTTTTCAATTATGTCTTTTACCAACCAAATGGAGTATTGGAGCATTGCTTCTGAATCTCCTGACTTATATATTTCTCCAGAATCAGCTTTAAGCGGAAGTTCATTTGTGGGATTCAGGGTTTTTAGTTTAAAAAAAGACATTGAATACCTTCAAAATGAATTAAAACAACCATTAAAAAAAGATTCAATTTACTGCTTTAGTGCCTATTTGCGGCTCTCTCCCGGCAGTAAGTACGCAACTAACGCTTTTGGGTTTTTACTCGCAGCAGAGCCGCAGCAAATTAACACAGATCAACTTTTACGCGTTAAACCAAGTAAACATCTAAATACGCAAATACTTAACTACAAAACACGCTGGATGAAAGTACAGTGTACGTATAAAGCTAAAGGTGGAGAGAAATATTTAGTTATTGGAAGTTTTCAAAATCACAAAGAATTACAATTAGTAGAAGTACCCGGTCAAGTTATAGAAAGTTACTATTACATGGAGGATGTGAGCCTTGTACCTATTGAAAAAGAGGAAAATTGTGCCTGTAATTTTGCGGACGAAAGAAAGGAACCAGCCCAAGAATTGACTTACGAAGATGAAAACAACGCTAAATTTGATACGCTTAAAGTGGGTCAAAAATTAGTTCTAGATAACATTCATTTTGAAAATGACGAATCCGAATTACTCCCAGAATCTTACAAAGCGCTTTACGATGTACTGCTTTATCTTACAGAAAACCTGAAAGTTAAAGTAGAAATATCTGGGCACACTAGCATTATTGGTGGTGCAAGCCACAATTTAAGATTGAGCCTAAAACGCGCCGAAGCCGTTAAAAAGTTTTTAAACCTCAATGGAATACTTGATAATCGGATAGAAACAGTTGGTTTTGGGTCACAATTTCCTATAGCTAGTAACGAAACGGAAGCTGGACAAAAAGAAAATAGACGAGTAGAATTTAAAATACTCGAGAAATGATACGCTTATTTCCGCTGTTTGTAAACAGGAACTGTACTGCAAGGCTCCCCAAACATGAGTGACTTTACAACTGGCACTAGCTTACTGGTTAATAGAATATACGCATGATTGCTAATTGCTCGATTTCCGCATCCTTTAATAACTACACGTTTATCTAAATAGTCCCCTGGTCGTATTACTGAAAGCTCTCTTTCTACTACCATCGCATTAAGCTGAGAAGGTGAGCAAAAATATACACTTGCAGTATAGTCTTGTAATGCTGATGCTACTAACATATAAGCCCATGTAGGCACTACGGCATCTGCAGAGCAATGTATTGCCACATCACAATCTTTACATGTTGACCAGTCTGCTTCTTTAATCCATGCTCTAAAATCAGCTTCTTTTAAAATTAAACCCTGAAAAAGTTGCTCCGCAATATCTACAGCCTTTGAATCACGATAGGGTATAAGATCCTCCAGATCTATGGATACAATCCCACTTTGAGCTACTCTATTTATGATTCCTTCTTCTTCCATTATTCTCCTACTGTACTTATTTTTAACGCATTTGTTTTCCCGTTTTCAGACACGGGCATTGCTGCGGTATTTATGACCACATCACCATCTACCAATAATCCTTCTTTCTTTAGAATGCCAATAACTTCTTTAATGGTAAGATCTGTATTTGTCATGCTATCATAATAGAATGCTCTTACATTCCAAACCAAGCTTAGTCTTGCTAATAAGTGCCTATTTGCCGTAAAAATAAAGACATCACAATTGGGTCTGCCACTCGCTATTTTATAAGCTGTGTATCCACTTTGTGTCATCGATATAATTGCCTTGGCATTTAAACCTTCGCTCATATTCACCGATGAATAGCATATTCTATCCGAGATAAAAGAAGGTGATGATGGATCAGGTTTTTTAAATTTATTATAAATATTCCAACCTAGCTCAGTACTTCCCAGTATTTTTTCTACGGCTTCAACGGCTTTTAACGGATACTCTCCTACAGAAGTTTCTGCACTAAGCATTACTGCATCAGCACCATCCATTACGGCATTTGCCACGTCACTAGTTTCTGCGCGTGTTGGCGTTGGAGAAGTAATCATACTCTCCATCATTTGAGTTGCTATTATTACAGGTGTCGAGGCATCGATGCAGAGGGACACAATTCGTTTTTGTATCATAGGCACTTGCTCCATAGGCATTTCAACACCTAAATCTCCGCGTGCAATCATGATAGCATCTGTTACAGATATAATTGCTTCAATATTTTTAACAGCTTGCGGCTTTTCTATTTTTGCTACAATGTGAGCATGGCATTCGTTTGCATTTAATATTTCTCTCAGCTCAATTATATCTTGTGCTTCTCTTACAAATGATAGTGCAACCCAATCTAATTTGTGCTCCATAATAAACTCGAGATCCTTCCTATCTTTAGGCGTAAGGCACGCAACTGACATGTCAGACGAAGGTAAGTTAAACCCTTTGTTAGAACTCAAAAACCCACCGTTAATTACAACTGCTTCAACAGTATTCTCATCTACCCTTTTGGAAAATTCAAGTTCTAATTTACCATCGTCCAATAACACCCTCTCGCCCACTTTAACATCGCGCGCTAAGGTTGAATATTTAACGTATATCGTACTGCCTGAACTTATGGTTGCTTCCGTAGTCAGTGTCATGGTAGCACCTGTTTCTAAAAGCATTTGATTATTTTCTACTTTGCCTATTCTAAGTTTAGGACCTTGTAAGTCACCTAAAATAGCCACATTAGTGCCAAGTTCCGCATTAGCCTGTCTGATATTTTTTACAACTTGTAAATGCGTATCCCAATCTCCATGCGAAAAATTTATACGGCAGACATCAAGACCTGCTTTTATTAATTCTTTAAGCATAGGAACACTTGAAGAAGCCGGGCCCATTGTTGCTATAATTTTGGTCTTGTTGTATTTAATATCTTTACTCATTGTAATTGACTAAAATTCAGTATTTCTTTTTGTTGAGGTTTTTGAAGTGCAAAACAAATAGATATTCCCTTAAGTTTAGTAAATATCTTAATGATTTCTGGATTTAGTTCTTCTTCGCCTATTGCACAGAGTAAATAATCTACTTTTTTATACCGAGGATAGAACAGAGTCTTTGACCCTTTATTCTTAATAATCAGGAACTGCGTATTATCGTCTAAGTAGGCTATTAAGTAACAGGCATGAGCACTTTTACCGAGATAACTTTCAATGTCCTCGTGAAATTCTACTAAAAAATCCGGATGTCGTTCTATTTCAAATCCTAGTTTAAGATGACGTAAAGGCGTCGAAATACCATATATAATAGGGTATTCAAGCTCCAGGTCATCGAGAGTAAAATGGTTGATCATGTGGTGTATTAAGTACAAGTGCAAGTTTAATGTAAATTAATGTTGTAGTTTTTATCTAAAAAATAGTTCTTTGCAGCACTTTAATAAATAAAAATCATGTCTGAAATAGCTGAAAAAGTAATCGCAATCATCGTAGATAAGTTAGGTGTAGAAGAATCCGAAGTAACTACCGATGCAAGCTTCACAAACGACCTTGGTGCTGACTCTCTAGATACTGTAGAGTTAATCATGGAATTTGAAAAAGAATTTAACATTGCAATACCTGACGAACAAGCAGAAAAAATTGCTACCGTAGGTGACGCAGTTAGCTATATTACTGCAAACGTATAATTCCATTATCCTAGAACCATAGCGAATGCAACTCAAGCGAGTAGTAGTCACAGGAATAGGCGCTTTAACTCCAATAGGCAATACTGCCCAGGAATATTGGAGCGCACTTTCTAGAGGAGTAAGCGGCGCCGCGCCGATAACACGTTTTGATGCTGAAAAGTTCAAAACTAGATTTGCGTGCGAGCTGAAAAACTTCAGTATTGATGACCACCTAGATCGTAAGGAAGCTCGCAAAATGGATCCTTTTACACAATACGCTATGATCGCAGCAGATGAAGCTGTGTTAGATAGCGGTATTATGAATACCCAATTTATACCCGAAGACATCGGGGTAATATGGGGTTCAGGAATTGGTGGTCTTACCACATTATCTGTAGAACTTGGGGATTTTGCTAAAGGAGATGGTACTCCTAGGTTTAATCCCTTTTTTATTCCCAAAATGATTGGGGATATTGCACCAGGGTATATCTCCATAAAATATGGCTTTAGAGGTCCTAATTTTGGAACTATATCCGCTTGTGCATCATCTAACAATGCTATAATTGACGCATTCAATTACATTAGACTAGGTATGGCCAGAGCGATTGTTACTGGCGGCTCCGAATCTTGTGTTACCCAATCTGCTATAGGCGGATTTAATAGTATGAAAGCATTATCTGAGAGAAATGATAGTCCGAGTACTGCATCTCGCCCTTTTGATAAGGATCGGGATGGATTTGTATTGGGAGAAGGCGCAGCATCTTTGATATTAGAAGAGTATGAAAGTGCCAAAGCTAGAGGTGCAAAAATATACGGAGAAATTTTAGGTGCTGGTATGACTGCAGATGCTTATCATATTACTGCTCCGCATCCAGAAGGCTTAGGAGCTCAAAACGTTATGAAAATAGCGCTTAGAGATGCAGGCTTAACACCTGACCAACTAGACTACGTAAACGTACATGGTACATCAACACCACTTGGTGATGTAAGTGAAAGCAAAGCAATACTTAACGTCTTCGGAGAACACGCATACAAACTTAATATTAGCTCTACAAAATCAATGACAGGACACCTTTTGGGTGCCGCTGGGGCAGTGGAAGCATTAGCTTGTCTTAGTGCTATTAACACCGGTATTGTTCCCCCAACTATTAATCATTTTACCGATGATGAACAGTTCGACGCTAAACTTAATTTTACTTTTAATAGTGCTCAACACAGAGAGGTTAGATATGCATTGAGTAACACTTTCGGTTTTGGAGGGCATAATGCATCTGTTATAATGGGTAAATGCGAGTAATACTGTGTTCGGCAGTATTTTAAAACTATACTATTCCTATTTTTCTAGCAACAAAGAAACCTATGTACTTTTATATAGGGTCCTTGGTTATTGTCCATCTAACTTAGGTATTTATAAACAGGCTTTTCTGCACAATTCTGTTGCTCAAGTAAAAGAAGGCATCCCCACAAAACTAAATAATGAACGACTAGAGTATTTAGGTGACGCAATACTAGATGCTATAATAGCAGAGATGCTATTCAAGAAATTTCCATTTCAAGGAGAAGGATTCCTGACGGAAATGAGAAGTAAATCCGTGAGCAGAAAAAAATTGGCTCAGATAGCCAACGATATGGGGTTACAAAATTTGCTCATGTTTGATCAGGCGATAAGCAACAACCCTACTGCTCTTCGTACGATGGGAGGAAATGCCTTAGAAGCGCTTATTGGCGCTATATACCTAGACAAAGGGTATGAGTTTACACATCAATTTATTCGTAAAAAAATCTTAGGTGTACATCTAGATTTTGATGAGCTTAAAGATATTACAGAGAACTTTAAGAGTTTACTTAACCAATATGCCCAAAAGGAGAAAAAAGAGCTAGAATATAAAATTCTAAATACCGAGCCAGAAAGTAAGATCAAAATCTACATTATAGGAGTTCATTATGACGGCAACGAAATTTCAAAGGCACGCGCTAAATCCAAAAAAGTAGCAGAACAATTAGCAAGCGAGAAAGCTTGCCAAGTGCTGAACCTCTTATAAATTACTTTTCAATTACTATAACGCATGCTTCAAGCGCGCTATCTTAACCCGTTCAGCGATGCTATCCAAGCCAATCAGTTCCATCATTTCAAAAATGGGAGGTCCACCAGCTTGACCACTAATTGCCCAACGTAAAGGCTGCATTAGGGTCCCCTTATTTATACCGCTATTATCAGCATAAGACTGCAAGTGATTTTCCATTTCGGCAGCATTTTTCCAATTATTAGCGATCAGATCATCTACATAGTTATGAATATGATTTGCCACTTCTGAATTCCATTTTTTATTTTGTACTCCTTCGTCATACTTAGTCGGAAGTCTAAAAAAGTATTCTCCTAAAGGTAGAATATCGTTTGCAAAACTTACTTTTTCTTTAAGCATATCAAGTACCCTTACCAGATATTCTTGACCGAGCGCTGTATGCATTGGCTCTAAATCATCTTTGATCAAAGCTAAAAGTTCGTCAGATGTTGCAGACATAAGATACTGATGATTATACCATTTAGCCTTATCTATATCGAACTTAGCTCCGCTTTTTGACACGCGTTCTAAACTGAATGCCTGTACCAACTCATCTACGGTAAATAACTCCTTATTATCTGAAGGATGCCAACCTAGCATTGCAAGAAGATTAACTACTGCGTTTGGCATAAAACCAGATTCGCGGTAGCCGCTACTTTTTTCACCATCCGCGGCGTGCCATTCCAAAGGGAATACAGGTATCCCCAGTTTATCACCGTCTCTCTTACTCAATTTTCCTTTACCGTCTGGTCTTAGAATAAGAGGTAAATGAGCGAACTGAGGCATAGTATCTTCCCAACCTAAATATCTGTACAGCATTACATGAAGTGGTGCTGAGGGAAGCCATTCTTCGCCTCTAATCACGTGGCTAATATCCATTTTATGGTCATCAACTATATTGGCTAAATGGTAAGTTGGCAAGCCATCCCCTTTTAATAATACCTTGTCATCTAACTGGCTACTATTAAAAACAATCCATCCTCTAATTATATCATGAAAACGAATTTCTTCATTGCGAGGCAACTTAATTCTGACAACATAATCATCTCCATTTTGCAACTTTTCCTTTACCTCATCGCTGCTTAGTGTCAATGAGTTCTTCATGCTCATTCTAGAAATAGCATCGTACTTAGCCGCCATATTATTAGCCATAAGTCTTTCCTTCATTGCATTTATTTCATCTGGAGTGTCAAACGCGTAGTAAGCCTTATCCTCACTTACCAGTTGATGGGCATAAGACGCATACATATCCATACGCTCACTTTGCTTGTAAGGCCCATATTCCCCACCTTCTTTAACACCTTCATCCACCGTAAGACCAAGCCATGCAAGACTTTCATTGATGTACTCTTCTGCTCCAGGCACAAATCTTTTCTGATCGGTATCTTCAATTCGAAGTAAAAATTTACCACCGTGCTGCTTTGCAAAAAGGTAATTGTATAATGCTGTTCTCACACCACCTATATGTAACGGTCCTGTAGGACTAGGCGCAAATCTTACTCTAACTGGTCTTTCACTCACTGCTGTTGCTTTTTAAAGCCGCAAAAATAGACTCATTTATCGCAAATTAACCTTCTAATTTTGTTACTAATCTGTATTTAGATTAATGATAACAAAAACCTTATACAATCGGTTAAATAAATCCAAGCTTCTATTTATGTGAATTATACAGTGGTTAATTCGTGTGTTATTCACTATCTGAAAGAACTTTTAAAATTAATTCTACCCAAATAGTGTAATTCGAGTTAAACATTATTTGAGGTTTTTCAAACCTAATTTAGCACGCTGTTCCAGAGACTCCACATATTCCCTATTGTTCTTGAAACTTAGTGCTCGGTCAAAATATTTTTTAGCCATCTTCTTATCCCCATTGGCAGCATAATATTCTCCCAGATAAATGCTTGCATAAGCACCATAATATTCGTCACTCTGAATGGCGTATAATGAACTTGCTTCATAAAATTTCATAGCTAAATCAGTATGTCCTAACTTTTCACTTATCCGCCCTCTTCGATAACAATACTCAGCTTTCTGATTGCTGTTAGGCAATTCTTTTAATACGATTTTTGAAATAACTCCTGCCGCTTGGGTATAATACCCGCCATCATACAGCAGTCGCGTTCTAAGTAACTCCTTATTTGGCCAAGGTTTCTTGCTGTACTGAGTGGCTATTTTATCATCCTCTGTGGAGGATACTCCAATCTTTACTATTAATTCCTTATAGTATTCTGCCAGATTGTAATCGCCTGATAGAAAATAATACCAACTCATTTTTTGATAATTACTTTTGATAAAATTCCTTCCATGAAAACAGGCTTGAAATATTTTAAAGTCATCTATTGCCGTTGGGTCTTGCTTATTTAATTTAGCCGTACCAAGTAAATAATAAAAAAAATAACATGACTCATATTCCTTATCCTTCGGTCTCACCTTAAGAATATTCAGAGCTACTTCATTCCTATTTAACTTAAGAGCCATATTGCTCCTAAAAAACGTACTTAATAAATTGTATTTATAATCCTTTGTACAACGTAAAGTTTCTGTCCAAGCCTTATCTGATTGCTTGGCCACTTGGTGTAAGGCAAAGGAATATAAGTAAGAAGCTTCTTTGGCTATTCCTGCATATTCTAGTTTATCATCATGGTAAGCTATTGTCCTCAACAAACCCAATCCTTCGTGAAGATTACCCTTAATCCCTAATAAATTGATTATCCAAGTATAATTTTCCGGAACCGTGGAAAAATAAATCTTAAGTACACCTCTCGTTTTATTATTCGGTAAAAAAGCAGGAAATAATTTATGGTTTTCCTCGATGAGAGAATGTGCTTTATTGATGTCTCGCGCTGCACCGTATAACTCGTCGAACTTACCTTTTAATGTGGCTGAATAAAAGTAAATATCTGCTAAAGCAAATTTTTTATACGCTTCACTATCTTTGAGTTTTTGAATCTGGGCAATTGCGCGTTGCTGCTCGATTAAATACGACTTATAATCAGCAGGTTCCTCACTTACGAAAGCCTTAAGGTATGCATTAAAGTGAAGAAGGTAGTAGCTGGCTCCGTTCTCAGGATTTTCAGCTAACTCGCCGTTGATCGCTAATCTAGCTTTGTCCAATTTGAGCTCATAGTTATACTTTTGAGCTACTAGTAAGTTTGAATTAAGGTAAAAGTAATTAGGAGCTGCATGAGCGCCAAACTGCAGGGATATAAAAATTAGAGCTAAAGCCCGAAGAAAACGTTTATTTCTTGCGAACTGCTCTTCTTTTTGGTTTTTCTTCTGCCTCTTCCACATGCTCATTTATGCCAGCCATACGAGCGTCTATTTGAATTCGACCACACGCTTCGCATATAACGATTTTCTTAGCTTGTCTAATATCAGACTGCAATTGTGGCGGAACCTTTGCAAAACAACCTCCACAAGCTGCTCTTAGAATAGGAGCAACAGCAATACCATTTCTGAAATTTAAACGAATACGATCGTATGCTTTAATAATTTTTTCGTCAATAGTCTCTTTTGCTTTCTCTCTCTCTTCTGTAATTTGAGCTTCTTCCTTCTCAGTTTCAGCCGTGATTTCTCCTAGCTCACTTTTTTTATTTTCGAGATCTTGCTCACGTTCATCTAAGCGACTTTGTACTTCGTTAATTAAATCGCGTTTTAAAACAAGCGTACGTTCTACGTCCCCAATTTTCTTTTCAGCAGCTAGAATAGTAAGGTCTTGAATTTCAATTTCCTTATTCAAGGCATCAAACTCACGGTTGTTCTTAACATCGTTAAGTTGTGCCTTATACTTTCTGATTGCTTCGGTAGAAGTTTTTATTTGCTCTCTATTTGCAAAAATTTGAGCATCAAAAGTCTCTAATTCAGTGCTGAAATTTTCTAATCTTGTTCTCAAACCTATAAGCTCATCTTCTAAGTCTGAAACCTCCATAGGCAACTCGCCTCTTACGGCTCTGAGTTGATCTAAACGTGAATCAATAGTTTGAAGTTTATAAAGCTGTTCAAGTTTTTGTTCGATTGTTTTTACTGCCATTATATAAAATACTTTACTGGATTAGTGTTAACTGCCGTTTTAAGGACCGCAAAGGTAGTAAATTTTTCCCTTAAAATATCATATAAAAGGTCAATTGTAAACTTTTCACTTTCGTAGTGGCCAATGTCGCAAATCATAAGACTATCTTCTGCATCAAAAAACTCATGATACTTAAAGTCAGAAGTGACATAAACATCCGCTCCTACTGCCTTTGCATAGGGTAACAAAAATTGACCAGAGCCCCCACAAACAGCTATTTTTTTAATTGATTTACTAAAGTTCGTATACTTAATCACTTCCAAACTCATAGATAATTTAAGGTATGCTAAGAAATCATTTATTGACAATTCCTGCTGTAATTCACCGACCATGCCACTTCCGGTATTTTGATCCGTATTTAACAGAGCATACATCTCATAAGCCACTTCCTCATAGGGATGCGCTACTTGCAAGGCCTCAAGCACCTTATTTAATTGATGCTTATAAAGTAGCACTTCAATCTTTTCCTCATTTTCGGTATGCCTTATCCCTATTTCACCAATAAATGGATTTGCCCCAACGCCCGCTTTGAAAGTGCCATTTCCCAAGCTAGAAAAGGAACATTCACTATACCTGCCTATATTACCAGCACCATTCTTAAAAAGAGCTGCTTTTATTGCCTCTGCATTATCTAAAGGGCAATATGTAACCAACTTTACAAAATCTTCTTTACGCGGAGCTAAAACTCGTGTATTAACAAGACCTAGCCGTTCAGCAATTTTGCTATTTACTCCGTGGTTGTAAATATTGTCTAAATTGGTGTGAATGGCATAAATAGCTACATCATTTTTGATAGCTAACTGAACAGTGCGTTGCACATAATTCGCATTATTAAAACGCTTTAAACCACTGAAGACAATCGGATGATGTGCAACGATGAGATTGCAATTTCGAGCTATTGCCTCAAGCACTGTTGCCTCAATGCAATCAAGGCTCACTAGCACCCCAGTTAATTCTGTTTCCTTCTCTCCTACAAGAAGTCCACTATTGTCATAGCTCTCCTGCAAACTCAATGGTGCAATTTCTTCTAGGTAGCTAATAACTTCGGAAATGAACATATGGCAAAGGTAATCTTTAAGCACACTATTTACCCCACGAAAAAATCAATAATATCCCTAAAATTGAGGTTTTGTAATAAGGAGAAAAGATAGGATCTTACCCTGAGCATAAAATTAAACTATAGCAGAATAATAGCAAAGAAATTACGAAACCCACTTTCGAACACCCAAGTATTCGGTTTTAACTTTCTTTGCAGTCATTAAAACAATTCAAACCATATTATTTTCACCTATCACGATGCTCTATTGGGCTGGGACAACAGTGCGAAATATATTCTATGATTTGGGTGTATTGAAATCCATTTCATTTGAGGTGCCCATTTTATCCGTGGGCAATCTAGCCGTTGGGGGAAGCGGAAAAACGCCACTGGTCGAATTTTTAATTCGCGAACTAAAAAATGAATATCATATTGCCATATTAAGCCGTGGTTACGGTCGTAAGACTCGCGGATTTTTATGGGTAGAAACCAATATATCTCCGGAAAAAACGGGTGACGAACCACTCCAAATTAAGACAAAATTCAATGATGTAGCCGTAGCTGTTTGTGAAGACCGAGTGGCGGGTGCAAAGCGTATTTTAGCAGAAAAACCTGAAATTAATCTAGTCATTCTTGATGATGCCTTTCAACATCGAGCAATTAAACCATCTTTACAATTACTACTTTCTGTCTACTCAAAACCTTTTTTTTACGACCTGCTGCTTCCCGCCGGCAGACTTCGTGAGCGGAGAAATGGAGCGCAACGAGCTGATGCAATTATTTTCACCAAGTGCACTGACCAATACACGCCCTTAACTTGGGAAAATAAGACCATTTTTTATTCTAAAATAGTTTATCAAAATCCTATATTAGACGCACTTATCTATGGTTTTAGTGGGCTGGCAGACAATTCTCCTTTTAAGAATCACCTTGCTAAAACCTATAATCTCGTAGGATTTAAAGCATACTCAGACCACTTCTCTTTCAAGCAAAAAGATTTAGATGATTTAATCACGATAGCAGGAAGTGCCACGTTGGTTTGCACTGAAAAAGATTGGATTAAAATTAAGCATTTAAATGGCCAAGAGAAGGTTAAATACATCACTATTTGTCATACCATCGAAGGAACTTCAGACTTTATTCCTTGGGTAAAGAAACACCTACATTGAAAGCAAAAAAACACTTCGGACAACATTTTCTCACGAGCAATGAAACTGCACAAACCATTGTAAACGGTTTAGGTGATATCAGCACACAAGATGTGCTTGAAATAGGCCCAGGAATGGGTATTATTACCCAGTTTATGGTAACCGCTGCTAGGCAATTTAAGGCGGTGGAGATAGATCCAGAAGCCGCCACCTATTTAGAGAAACACTTCGAAAAGATTGAACTCATAAAAGCGGATTTTTTAAAAATTAACATCCGTGACCATTACCAAGACCAATTTAGCTTAATCGGAAATTTTCCGTACAATATTTCGTCTCAAATTGTGTTTAAAATAATTGAAAACACTTCCTTGATTGAACGTTGGGTAGGTATGTTTCAATTGGAGATGGGTATACGACTTGTTGCACTCCCTAAACACAAGAAAGATTATGGCATATTGAGTGTTTTAGTCCCTTTTTATTATTCGGTAGAAACCATTATGACTTTGCCTCCTAGTGCTTTTAACCCGCCACCAAAAGTCAATAGTATTGTGGTAAAAGCTACCCGAAGAAACCATGAGTTTAGAGCAGATCCTGCACTTATCAAACACGTTGTAAAAACCGCGTTCGGGCAACGAAGAAAAACCCTAAGCAATAGTCTTTCCCAAATTATCCCGAAAGAAGTGTTTAAAACACATCCTTTTAGTACCTTGCGACCCGAAAACCTTACTCATCTTGAATTTGAAGAGTTGTGCGTTTTTATAGCAGTAAATGTCATTAATTGAGATTACAAAGCAGTCTGTAGCTGAGCTCATTGAGTTAATAAATGCTAAAAATCAGGAAGAACTTCTGCCTGTATTGGAGAAGCTGTATCCACCAGACATTGCAGAGCTATTTGATGAACTGAGTTTAGATCAAGCCGTGTACGTTGCGTCCTTACTCGAGCCACAAAAAAAAGTGGACGTCTTCACCGAGTTGGATGACGAGAATAAGTTAACCTTTCTGAAAGGATATGAGACGGAAGATATAGCCAACACCTTTTTTGCCTACATGGATTCTGATGACGCAGCAGACATTCTGAATGCCATGGACACCCAAAAAGGCAAGGAAATATTACGAAAAATAGCCGACAAAGAACACAGTAAAAATATAGCGTCATTACTCAAATTTCCTGAGAATACGGCTGGATCTCTGATGGCCAAAGAGCTTATCAAAGTGCGTGAAAATTGGACCGTTAAGCAATGCACAGAGGAGATTAGAAAGCAAGCAGAGGAAGTTGATAATGTATACAGCGCCTATGTAGTAGATGAGTTTGACGAACTCATTGGATGGATATCCTTGAAACGGATACTGCTCTCTAAGGAAAGCCAAAAAATTACAGACATTTTTAACGACAATGTCATTAGCGAAACCACTTACACCTCAGGAGAAGAAGTTGCCGCTACCATGCAAAAATATGACCTAGTAGCATTGCCGATTGTGGACGCCTTTAACAGGCTTGTGGGTCGTGTAACATTTGATGACGTTCTGGATTACGTAAAAGACGAAGCAGAAAAGGATTACCAGATGCTTTCAGGTATTTCTGAAAGTGTGGAAAGTACAGACTCTGTAATGCTGAATACCAGAGCCAGATTACCATGGCTTATTGTGGGATTAGCTGGAGGTATAGCCAGCTCCTTAGTCATAGGAAACTTTGAAGCCGAGTTAGCAAAAAATGTTCAATTAGCTCTTTTTATGCCACTTATTATGGCAATGGCAGGCAACGTAGGCGTACAATCTAGTTCTATCATGGTTCAAGGACTTGCCAATAACTCTATCACCAATAGTGGACTTTGGTCTAAGCTCGCCAAAGAATTAGCCGTAGCACTTATTAATGGTTTAGTTTGTTCTGCCTTACTTATGGGTTATGGATTTATTTCTGGGAATAATCACGAAATAATGATGACGGTAAGTTTAGCTTTAATAGCGGTAATTTTACTTGCTGCCATTGTTGGCACTAGTGTTCCGTTAGCCTTAGATCGGCTAAAAATTGATCCTGCTCTGGCCACAGGGCCATTTATCACAACGAGTAACGACCTTTTGGGATTGCTCATGTATTTCCTTATTGGCTATGCCATTCTAGGATAACCATTTTTTTGTTATGAAAACACTTTCCTTTCTTTTTTTAGTTCTCACCTGCAGCCTTGTTAATGGCCAGTATACTAATTTGGTACTCGAAGGCGGAGGAATGAAAGGATTAGCTTATGCAGGTGCTTTTGAAGTACTAGACAGTCTTGGCATTTCGAATACTATAGAGCAGATAGCAGGCACCAGTTCTGGAGCTATGAATGGATTAATGTTTGCCTTAGGATACACCGGAAAAGAGATAACCCACATCAATTTAAATACCAATTTTGGCAAATATAATCAAGTTGGAATTCCGCTAATTGGAGGTCTAATCCGACTAAAAAGGACCTATGGATTTTATAAACCAGACCGTTTTATAGAAGACTTAGGAAAACTCATGCAAGCCAAGGGTTATTCTCCCGACCTTACTTTTGAGCAACTTTATCAAGCGAAAAAAGAAGGAAAACCCGTAAAACTACTTTATATCACGGGTTCAAACCTTACCGACCAAAAGGCCGAAATCTTTTGCCATGAAAATTATCCTAAAATGCGCTTATTGGATGCGGTGCGCATAACGATTAGCATTCCCGTTTATTTTGAAGCATCATTTATGCAACCGGATGGTCATCTCATTGAAAAGAAAGATGCAGATAGCACCACCAAGGTAATGGTAGACGGAGGTATCCTAGACAACTATCCTTTTTTTGTATTTGACACGCTTGTAACGGTAAATAATGGCAACCACAGCTACTATAAATGCAACGTACACACCATTGGCATAAAACTAGAAACAGATGACTCTGAGGAAGAAATAGCCCCACATAGCATTGCCACGACTAAAGATTTTATGCTGGCATCAGGAAAACTTGGTAGTGAGTATTTAAATCGCAGACACCTTGGTGATCAGCAAAAAGCACAAACTATTTTTATCAATACCCACAACCTAAATCCTAAAGTTAGAAGAATTAAAAAATCAGTTATTCACGACGTAATGGATTATGGAAAAGATGCTACTATACATTTTTTTAAATCTAAAGTTCGCTATCAAGGAAATAACGACGTTATCGATATTTCAAACGAATAGTATTCTTAAGAAACCAATTCGATAAATTTAGGAAAGAAAGATTGAAATTATTTTTTAACAGTCAGCTTTTTGGTCACTTTCTGACCATCAGCTGCTAAGGTGTAGAAATAAACACCATCTGGTATTTCTGTCACGTTAATGGTGTATGTACCTGAGCGAGGAACTTTTTGTACGTAAATAATCTCGCCAAGTATATTAGAAAGTGTAATGGTAGCTTCAGAAGAATTAAACTCTACATCTACAAAAGTTCTTTCCTTAGCAGGATTAGGGTAATTCTGCCCTATCTTAGGTACATCATCTGCAAAGGCTAAAACCCCAGCAAGTAGTACGGTTAACGCTATGGAAACTAATCTCTTCATTTTTGATATGCTGCAAACATACGCAAAATACCGTCCTGTTTTTTCCTTTACTACATAAATATGTTTAAAAGCACTTCATAGTGCATGGTATTTGAGACAAAATATCTCTTATACTTCGACTTGATAGCTCATTTCACCACGGTGTATTTCTAAGTTGGATGCGAAATTATTGCTAAACAGCGATCCTGTGCCTAATCCTTGATGCAAAGTGACAGGATACGTGCTCACCCATTGTGCTATAGCATTAAGTCCTACATTCCCTTCTAATGCCGAAGTAGCCCACCATTTTACACTTGCTTTTTGTGCTAAAGCTATCCATTCATCTGCAACGGATACCCCTCCTATTAAATTTGGTTTTAGTATCAGGTACTGAGGCTGTATTTTTCGAAGCACTTTATTACCAGCTTGCTGTACATTTAAACCTATAAGTTCCTCATCCAAAGCTATATCTACCCCAGACTCTCGGCACAGTTTTCCCATATCATCCCATTGTCCTGCAGCAATTGGCTGCTCTATACTGTGCAGCGTAAATCTGCTTAAGTCTTTGAGTTGCTGCATGGCTTCGTTGGGGTGAAAAGCGCCATTGGCATCCACTCGTATGGTAATTTTATCGGCCCCATATTCCATTCGTATTTTCTCGAGCATTCTGCACTCTGCATCAAAATCTAACGCACCCACTTTAAATTTAATTACTGAAAATCCATCCTTGATTTTGGTAATCGCCTCATCGAACATTTCGTCAATATCGTTCATCCAGATCAAACCATTTATGGGAAGCGTTTTTTTACCATCTGTAAACGGTGTCCGATATATTCTTCCTTGCTCGTCAGCTTTTAGATTAAGCAGCGCCGTTTCTATTCCAAAACGTATACTTGGAAACGGATTTAAGTCAAGTGCATTAAGATCTCGGGCAACACAAAATTCTTCTAATTTTTGACGGAGTATTTTTTCGTAGTTGGTAACATCATCAATGCTCAAGAGAGATAACGGGGCAGATTCTCCAACACCGCTTAAGCCTGTTTCTAGATCTATTAACTCAATTAAAAAAATAGAACGATGCGTAAAAACATTACGCGATGTTTTGGCTGGCTTTACAAACGCTAGGGTATGCTGGGTTATAGTAAAGGCATACATATTAATAGAAGAGTCTAATTACGAAAAGTACGACTACCAATAAGCTTCCCAACGACAAAAGCCTTAATTGCTCGTTATAATCATCTGCTATTTCAGCATTATATAATCTCCTGACATGCATAAAACCTAGAATCACCATGGCAATAGGTGCCAAACTTAAGTAATCCTCAGAAATATGGTGACCGGTAAATCCTAAAAAGGCTATCGTCATTAAAATAATTTGGTATACAAGAGCGCCCTCCAGTCCTAAATGAGCCGCTATGGTGATTTTATTGGTAAGTATATCCTTATCCAAATCTCTAATATTATTTACATTGAGCACACCTACACAAAGAGCTCCGTAGGCAATGGCGGGTAAACAAAGTACTGCCGTAATTTCTTGCTTAAACAGATACGCTGTTCCCAATACACCAACTAAGCCAAAAAATATAAAAACAAAAACATCACCTAAGCCATGATAGCCATACGCTCTTTTGCCCATGGTATATGAAACAGCAGCGATTATACTTGCCGTTCCTAGGCCTAAAAACGTAATCCAATTAACCCAATCGCTTCCAAAAGATATATATAATAAATAAGTGCCTGAAGCAAAAGAAAGTACGGCAAACACAATTATCGCATGGAGCATAGCTCTAGGGGTAATTCGTCCGCTTGATAACTGGCGATCGGTCCGGTGCTTATCCGTTCCTCGCTCAAAATCCCCGTAATCATTAGCTAAGTTGCTCAATATTTGCAATAAAATAGCTGTAAGCGAAGCCATTAGAAAAATATCCAACTCGAATTCTAGGGTGTAATCTTGCGTGCTATCATGCAGTCTACTGCCTAAAAGAATAGCCCCAAGAGCCAGAGGTAGAGTTTTAAGACGAAAAGCGGCGATCCATGCGGTCATTATTGAGGGCAAAGATAATGCTGCACAGTTGAAACTATGACGCTTTTTACACTAGTTCATACTATGGACTAAATAATGCACGGGCTACTTACCTCACCCATACATTATTGCTCACATCCGTATCGGCCGTTTCTAGGTTGGGATCGAGGATGATTTTGTTGACCGCCTTGTTGGTGATAATTACCTTATTTACCGTTTCAGTTAATCGCTCGTTTTGCATTTTCCATATTTCTGCAGGAATTCGTATTTCTTCTGCTGTACCATCTGCATACTCCAATTTAAAGATAACGGGCATTACCAATCCGCCTATCATTTTCAAATCTACTTGGTAAAAATAATTATCTTCATTTAAGAACTCTTTGCGGGTATCTGTGATGTTATTTTTTACCATTTCATAAGCTTTGGCAGGATCTTCTGCATTGGCTATGCTTTGTAATATGGGGTCAAACTGGCCTACTTTGGTTTGCGCTTCTACCATTTTCTTCGCTTTCTCTTTTGATGTACCCACAGTTGGTTGGTTAAATTTCACCGTAAACTCTTTAACATCGGTTACCGCAACATCGCAATGGTCATTGGTATAAAACCATCCTCTCCAAAACCAATCTAAATCTACCGCACTGGCATCTTCCATGGTTCTGAATAAGTCTGCAGGACTTGGGTGTTTAAACATCCATCTGTTAGCATACGTCTTAAATGCATAATCAAAAAGCTCAGGTCCCATTACCGTTTCACGCAAAATATTTAATGCTGTACACGGCTTTCCATAAGCATTATTTCCAAACTGATGAATACTTTCAGAATTGGTCATGATGGGTGAGATGTAACGTTTGTCTCCGCCCATATAAGGTACTATATTTTTGGCAGGTCCTCTTTGACTCGGAAACGGTTTCCCTGTTTCGTCGGTCCAAGCGCGCTCAGTTTGATACTGTAAGAAGGTATTTAAACCTTCATCCATCCATGTCCATTGACGTTCATCTGAATTAATAATCATAGGGAAGTAATTGTGACCCACTTCGTGAATAATCACCAAGATTGTTCTGTACTTATTCTCATCACTAAACTTGCCTTCAGCGTCTGTTCTTCCCCCGTTAAAACAGATCATAGGGTACTCCATTCCAATACTTTTTCCATTAATAGAATATGCCACTGGATAAGGGTAATCAAACGTAAACTTAGAATAGGTTTCCAATGTTAAAACAATCGCTTTGGTGCTGTACATTTCCCACATAGGATTTCCTTCTTTCGGGTAAAGTGACATGGCCAATACGGTTCTATCTCCAAACTTAACTCCTTGAGCATCCCAGATAAACTTGCGGCTGGCACACCATCCATAGTCACGCACATTTTCAGCTTTAAAATGCCATGTTTTCATTTCTAAAGAGTGCGTTTTTTCGTTGGCCATGGCCTCGTCTTGCGTCACAACTACTACTGGCTTATCGCTTGTTTTAGCTTGCTCCAATCTAGCCATTTGAGCAGCGGTCAATACGTCGCTCAGGTTCTGAATTTCTCCTGTACCGCCTACTATCATATCGCTGGGTACGGTGAGTTTTACATCATAATTGCCAAAAGGAAGCGTAAACTCGCCTCTGCCTAAAAATTGTTTGTTTTGCCATCCTGTAACATCACTATAAACCGCCATTCTTGGGAAAAACTGGGCGATAGTATATAAATAATTATTTTCTTCCTTGAAATACTCATAACCACTTCTGCCGCCTATTTCCATTCGGTCGTTAATATTATACCACCACTTAATATTTAATTTTACAGATTCTCCTGCCTTAAGAGTCTTTTTAAGGTTGACACGCATCATGGTGTGATTCACCTTTACTTCGTAATCGTTGCCGTTAGCATCTTTCACATAATCAATATTAAACCCTCCTGGAAAATTATGAAACATATTAAAATATTCATTAATGCTTACACCATTTTTCAGATTACCTTCCTCAATTTGATTGGACATAGACGTAATGCTTCGCACGTTTTGGTCTAGCTGTATCCATACGTATTGCAATTCATCAGGTGATGCGTTGTTGTAGGTGATTTCCTCTGTTCCATATACGCGTTGGTTTTCGTCATCTAAGCGAATATCCATTGTATAATCCGCTGTATTTTGCCAGTACTGGTGTCCTGGTGCACCACTCGCTGTGCGATACACATTGGGGGTAGGCAACTCGTTATCCAATTGACGAAATTTGTTTTGATCCGTTGCATTTTGGTAACTAGGTTCCGCAACGACTCCTTTGCTTTTTTTATGAAAATGTTGCGCTACCGTGCTGAGGCTAAAAAAAGTACACGCTGCTGCGAGTAGTATAATATTCTTCTTCATTATAAGGAGGCAAAGAAAAGGAAAAGAACACATATTCTGCGGATAAAAATAGACGCTACGTCCACCCGTACAAGAAACCCATTTTTCCTGTGGGGATTTTGCCAAACATATCTTAATGATTCGGTCTTATTTCTATTTCTTTGCAGGTACTTAGTCCATGAAAAAATACCTGATACTTTCTTTAGTATTCATCTCAGCCTGTGTATCCACACAGCAAATATCCTGGAAAACGGGAGTATCTGAAGCTATTATTAAACTGCCTGATGATGCACAAACCGTTACCGTGCTCGACAGAGTACAGATTCAGTACCCTTACAACAATACAGACAGTAAGGTCCTAAACCCCAATGTTTATGACATTCAATATGGAGCATTAAATGGGTTTAGAAGCAGTATAAGGAGTAAAGCCTACTTAACTCTACAAACCAGTATTCAAAAATTTAAACATGTTGCCAATGGCGAATTTCCTTCTGCGCTGGACATGACAGAACTAACTCAACTAGCCTCGGGAAGCGATATAGTTGTCTCACTTGAGATGTTAGACCAAAAAATAACGGATAGTTACAATCTAGAAATACGTAGAGAAAGTTTGGGGAACAATACCTACAGAGAAGTAGACTATTACGTAGGGAAGCGAAACATTACCCTGAAACTAGGATGGCGATTGTACGATTGTAAAACAGGAGAAAAACTAGACGAGTGGGTTCAAGAAGAAAATTATTTTTACGAAGCAGAATCACGAGAACCTAGTCGTACTTCTGGCATTCTTGATGCCAACTACCGAACAGAACTCACCAAGATAGGCAATAGACATGGTGCAAATTACGCTTCTCGTGTGTCGCCAACCGCTCAATTAATATTCACTAATATTTATGCGAATGGAAACGACTACTTAGTAAGAGGTGCCTCCTTAGCTCGAATAAATAATTGGGATGACGCAGAAAGACTATGGATTAGAGGCACACAAATCGAGAACAAACCGAAGAAATTAGCAATGCTTTTTCACAATCTAGCTATAAACGAAGTACGAAAAGGCGACCAAAAACAAGCGGAAGAATATGCGGAACGAGCAGCTAAACTGCATCCATTAGGCGTTAATACGCAGAACGAAATCGGAAAATAAAGTGATATTTTAGATCAAATCGGTATTTACAAAGTTGTCCGACACCAAACGAGGGAGTATGAATTGAATCACACTCCCTCGTTTATAGTAAAGATTAGTTGCTTTTTGAGTTACGCCATACCGCCGAGCCCAACTCTGTGGCTAGCATCACCGGTGTCTACTAAATCTGTTAAGCTCATTTCTAGCGCTTTGCGACTTAAACCTGTCATCCTTGGATTGAATTGGTGTAACCTTCTCATTTGATTACCAATAATTTCAGATGCGTCTTTTAAGATAGCTACATCGTCTACTTCACCTTTTTCACTCATCAAGAATGCAAAGGTTCTGGCCATACCGCAATTGGCGATAAAGTCAGGGACCACAGCCATATTTGCATCAGCGTACATTGATATTTCGCCCATAAAGATTTCTAGGTCAGCAAACGGAACATTCGCACCGCAGCTTATTACCTCGCACTGCCCATCAATAAGGCGTGTTACTTGTTCTTTGGTTACCAGTCTACTTGCTGCTCCCGGAACAAAAATTTCAGCACCTAAATCCCAGATTTGTGCACTTACCTCTTCAAAACTTTGGAAACCTTCCGTATTTGAATTTAATTTATTGCCATCGCGGTTATTAAACATCGCTATAATTTCATCCAGACCATAACCTGTTTTATGGATTAATCCACCGTCACGGTCGATAATCCCCACGATTTTTACGCCGTGTTTTGCTAGATAAAATGCAGCAGCCGCACTCACATTTCCCCATCCTTGAATGATAGCTGTTTTGTGATTCATTGTGCCGCCCCAAAGTTCGTAATAATGTCTTACCCCTTCACTTACGCCCCAACCCGTAATCATATCGGCTATCGTATATTTTTTACTTACATCAGGAGTAAATCGCTCATCAATGATAGGTAACAAAACCCCACTTTGAAGTCTTGTAATCGCTTGAAGTTTTTCTACTTTGCTGTAGTTTTTATAATACCCATTTACTACTCCTTCTTGAGGATGCAAAACACCAAGTTCTGCAGTCATAGGAATTACTTCATGTATTTCGTCTACGTTAAGGTCTCCACCAGTACCATAGTAGTTGCGCAACATTGGAGCTACTGCGGCATACCATCTTTTAAGCACGCCTTCCTTACGCGGGTCAGCTGGATCAAAATTAATACCCGACTTTGCACCTCCAATAGGCGGTCCTGCCACAGTAAACTTTACTTCCATAGTCTTAGCAAGCGACTCCACTTCGCGTTTATCTAAACCCTTACGCATACGTGTGCCACCACCAGCAGCACCGTTTCTAAGAGAGTTAATTACTACCCATCCTTCTGCTTCTGTTTCTGAGTCTTTCCACTCAAAAACGATTTCAGGCTGCTTATTTTCAAATTTTTTTAATAAATTTTCCATTATAATAATTTAGAGAAATCTCCATAAAGGCTTCCAGATACTGAACTTTTTGTTGCTCCGGTAGCCACGTTAAATACATTTACTTTATTCTGCACGCGTAAAATTCCGAGCAAGGCGAATGCCAATGCTTCTTTGTAATCTACCATAATATCATCTGGTACAATTACTTCTGCATCGGTATGACTGCGTATATGTGAAATCAATGCTTTATTGAATGCCCCTCCTCCAGTGATGTAAACCTTTTTGCCACTGGAATCGCCGCTGCTTAAGTCATCTATACTTTGACCTATTTGCTGAGCTATATGATCAACAAGCGTTTTCATTTTGTCTTCTTTGCTTGCTTCACTGCTTCGCACTCTATCCCAAAAATGGGTACTAATCCATTCTCTACCCAAAGATTTAGGCGGCTCATAGCTGTAGTATTCTATACAATTTAGCTCTTCCAGTAAGTCATAATCTACAAGTCCACGTTCTGCTATTTCGCCATCTTTATCAAATTCTTGATCAAATTCTCGCGCGATTCTGTTTAGTACAATATTGCAAGGCCCTACATCATAAGCTACTCTACTTCCGTTGATATCTGCACTAATATTAGCAAAGCCGCCTAAGTTCAAGCACATATCATATTCCCCAAAGAGCATTTGATCTGCCACCCCAACCAGAGGAGCGCCTTCGCCTCCCAAAATAACATCTAAAGCACGAAAATTAGTCACCGTAGGAATACCTGTAAATGCATATATACTATTTCCGTCACCTATTTGAACCGTAAGATTATTTTCCGGTTGATGAAAAACAGTATGCCCGTGAGAAGCAATAAGATCTGCTTTCAAGTCATTCTCGGTTAAAAACGATTGGATACCTTCGCCAATAAACTGTCCGTAGAATCTATCCGTTTTGTGAAATACCAACGAATTTTGATGACGTAGTTTAGAAAGTCTAAGTCTCCATTTTTCTCCATAGGTTATGGTTGTTGCCGCATTTATGGAATAATTCCATTTACCCTCGCTTAATTCTTCAAGAGTTACATGAGCGATATCTAACCCATCCATAGACGTGCCGCTCATTACGCCTACTACATTGTATTTTCTCATTTTCTCTAAAACTTTAATTTTAAGTGTTTGATTTTATAAAATCCCTCCCCTCTAATACTACATTAGATTACGAACACAAAAGTAGAATTAATTGGCACATGTGCAAAGCCCAATTAACGCTGGTTGATTAAATACTTGCATGCGTACATTAAAATCAAATATACAGGCAAAACACATAATTTTGTCTAACCAATGAGACAAATCCTAGGATTACTTTTTATAGGTGTTTTTTCACGACTTGTGGGCCAAGACACCACTGCCTTTGTGAACGAAGCACAATTTGGAATTAGCCCGTTTATTACCTTATCGCCATTTACCGATTACAACAAATCACCTGTGGGAGTTGGAGCAGACTTATTTTATAACTACCCATTTAAGTCAGATTACATACAAGGAAAAATCGGGTATAAACGATATCAGTATGTGTTTGATAACCGTAAGTCGGTAACAGAAGACTTACATCTTGTACTTTCTTACCAATACACTATACCCAAAGCAACAGGTTTACGCGTAACTGCCGGATATTCTCCTGCGTTTATCTTTAACGCTACTAACAGATTTATGGGTAAGCAAGATTCCATTGCCACGGTTACGTATACCAAACAGCTGAAAAATAGACTTTCACATGGATTATATCTCGGTGTATCCTTGCAAAGTAAGAGTAACAGCTCATTTGATATAGGGTATTCGCATATTTTAAATAAAACCGTTACCAATGGGTTTTACGACGCTATACCAAACCATATTACCTTTGCTTATACCGTCAATTTTAATAAAAAAGGAAAAGCGAATGTAAATACAGCGCAGACAAGGTCAACACTTACCAAACTCAAAAACGACACCTTATATTTTATCAATAAAAGCTGTGCTACTGATTTTAGCAACGCTCAACTCGACTCACTCCTTGCCGCCAACTATAAATACTCTGCCTATAAAGTACTTGACGAGCAATACATAAATGCCACCAGCAAGCAATCCAATGTGCTTCATTTTGCAATTATTGGTAATCATTATGCTGGATATGGTGACCCATTGACCACCGGTATTTACTTGTTAGACGGTGAATTAAAAAGCACCGAATTTCCCTATCCATACCACACCACAAATCCTAAAAACGGAAATGGGTTTTCCAAATGTATTGGCAGTCTAGAAAATGCCGCGGCACTTATCCGCGTTTTTAATAACCGATTAAATTTCGAGCCACTTTCACCCATAAATCCGTTACATTAAAACTTTATCCTTAATTTATATATTCGCAGTCATGAAAAAATTGATTTTACTTACGCTTACCGTGTTACCTTTTGTAAGTGCCAAAGCGCAACATTCTCACACATCTATGAAAAACTCCATTGACAGCATGAGTTATGCCGTTGGTTTAAATATAGCCTCTAGCCTAGTAAACGGAGCCATAGACACCTTAAACATGAATTTATTTATGGAGGCTATACAAGACGTGATGGTATACAATCACGCCAATATGGAAGGACAAGTTGCCAATCAAGTAATCAATGAATATGTTAGCAAAGCACAAGCAGAAAAAACGAAATTAGCAACTGCTGAAGGTGAAGCCTTTTTACGCGCAAATGCAGCAAAGCCAGGAGTAAAAAGTACTCCAAGTGGTTTACAATACAAGATCATTACCAAAGGAAATGGCCCTATGCCAGTTGACGGTCAGCAAGTAACTACCCACTACAGTGGCACACTAGTTAATGGTAAAAAATTTGACAGTAGTTACGACCGCGGTGAGCCGGCTACTTTTGGGGTAAACCAAGTAATAAAAGGCTGGACAGAAGCATTAAAAATGATGCCAGTAGGTTCCAAATGGGAGCTTTATATTCCGTATGATTTGGCTTATGGCGACCGAGCAATGGGAGCTAATATTCCTGCTTATTCTACGTTGATATTTACCATAGAGTTGATAGAGATAGCACAGTAGATTTTTTATTACACCAACTCCATCAGTTCAGCCACACTAACTACTTGCACATCTTCGGTAAGCGGATAGCCGCGAAGAACGGGTGCTACAATGTAGTTTTTGGGTGTTTCCAAATCTTGTTTGGCCGTGGTAAACGACTTGGTTGTACTTGGTGTGCTACTCAACTTTACTTCTATGCTTATTGCAGGTTTTCCGCCTTCGGTAATTACAAAATCCATCTCCGTTCCGTCAGCAGTTCTATAAAAATAAATTTGGCTAGCATCTATTTTAGTTAGCAACTGATTAAGAACATAATTTTCGAATGATGCCCCCACAATTGGATGCCCAAGTAGCTTGTCATAGGACTTTATATCGAGCAGTGAATGCAATATTCCAGTGTCTAAAACATATACAATTGGGGATTTTACCAATCGTTTTTTGCTGTTGGTATGATACGGTTTTACCAAGTGAATGAGAAATGCTGCTTCCATAAAATCGAGGTAATGCCTCACCGTGGGTGCTGACAAACCAATGGATTTTGCAATAGTGGAAATGTTGAGCAATTGTCCGTTTTGGTACGCAATTATTTCCCAAAGCCTTCTAAGAGTTACGGGATTGGCATTAAGCCCAAGCATGGGTAAATCCCGCTCCAAATAGCTACGAACAAAACTGCCACGCCAAAGCAGAGCTTGTTCATCGTCATTGGCCAGAAACGAATTAGGAAAACCTCCTCTAAACCATAATTTATCGTGCCAATCGGCACCTACTTCCTGCAAACTAAACGGATACATTTGGTGGTAAGCCACTCTGCCGGCTAAGGTTTCGGAGCTGTCGCGTATGAGCTCTGGTGATGCCGAACCCAACAAGATAAAACGAGCAGGAACACGGTGTTGGTCTATAAGCGAACGAAGAATTGGAAACAACGCTTTTTCACGTTGCACTTCGTCTAGTATCACGCATTTATCTTGATGTTGTTTTAGGAATAGTTCTGGATTTTGCAACTGAGCTCTGTCTGATGGTAATTCTAAATCCAAGTATATGGCTTCTTTACCCAATTGGCCAATGAGCTCCTTAGCTAAGGTAGTTTTGCCAATTTGGCGAGCACCCACGAGTACCACAGCAGGAAACTGCACGAGCAATTTTTTAACTGTAATTAGCGAATTACGTATGATTGGATCATCCAACATCCCCGCAAATATAAAATTATATTTTTAATATGCGGTAATATTTACAATTATCCCCGTAAATTAAAAGTTTTTGTTTTGATTTGCGGGGATACTTTATATTTCTATTTGTTCAAGAAACTCTCCCAGCTTTTGTAGTACACGCCTGCATCTGTGCCTACTATTACTTTGCCAGCGACAAAACTAATATCCTTAATAAACGCGTCTAACCCCGTCATATTTAGACCTTTTTGAACTCCATTATCTAAGTCTAAGTGGATCATATCCTGACCTTTAAAAAGAAATATCTTATCATTCACAATTTTTAAATTTGCATTTATATATCCTTCTGAACTGTAAAGATACTCCCATGTCTTCCCATTGTCACCCGAGTACATAATACCCTCTTTATTAGGTTCTTTATCTCCAACATAAAACACTCTTTGACCAAATGCAATAATTCCGTTTCTAAATTTTTGAAAATTTCTAAGATCAAAACGAATAGAATCCGTTAGAACATTATCTTCTATTCTATAAGTCAATCCACCTATTGAACAATAAGTCACTTCATTAAACACGGCCACATCCCTTATGCGTTGATAATAGTCATTATAAACCTCTAATCTTAGTCTAGAACTGTCAACTATTTTATCTACGTGTTCATCAAACTTATAAGTATCTAGATAGTAATCGACGGAATCTTTCGTTTTTTGAAACGACCAAATCACGCTTAGACTATTTTTATCGTTTAAGTGAGAAGCACTAACAAATGTGCACTGATTACCAATATAATTTTGATAGTATAGTCTTAACCCAAATCTTTCGTTGACAGGATTAAAATTTGAAAATACTTCAAATCCTCTATCACCATTTATTACAGTCCAATCACTACCTATTTTGGGTCTATTGTCAAAAAATGGTTCTTTACTTAGTGATCGGCCACCTCCGTCAACTCTTTGTAAATCCGAGTTAAGAATATAAAATGATTTAAGACATTGAACGAAAAGAAAACTATCATAGCCCTCAAGAGCAGTTACATTTCTACTACTTAGATATATCTCTGTATTTGGAATTTTACTCCAATCCTCATAAACTACCTCCTTTATGGGTTCAGGTTTATCATTGTCTTTGCAGCCAACAAAGGATAAAAACAAGATTAAAATTACTAAACTATTTTTACTTAAAACTCCCATGAGGAACAAGTATAAGTGTTAGATCTTTTTTATTAAAAAACAAAAGGCAAGTATCTCTACTCGCCTTTTTGCTAATCTTTACTTGGATTTAGTTGTTCGTGTCTCCACGAACACATCGCTCTAGTTCGTGTGGACACGAAATCCTTCTACGCCACCCTAAAAACAATACTTGTTTTCAGCAATGAGCAAAGCGGCTACTTTTCTACGTAATGCTATGGTATCGGTAAGTGGGTATTTTGTAAATCGCCTAATCCCCATATGCATCATCACTAGCATATCGTCTTTTGCAAACGCGCTAATTGCGTGCTTACCCGAAAGATAGCAACGTTCCATAGCATCATTCACATAACATTTAGTCATCGCAATTTGACCTGCTGTTGCCTCCTCTCCTTGTTGTTCTATCAGTTTCTCGGTACGCAAAATGGTACTTTCTGCCGTAAATACATCCAAGGCCATGTCTGCCAAGTTCATAAGTATTTCTTGTTGCTTTTCCAACTCCATCATGTACTTCTGAGCTGCTGCTCCTGCAGCCATAAGTATTGCTTTTTTGGCTTGACGAACCGCTTTTTTGTCCTCATACAGAGGACTTCCGTCTCCATCATCTCCAAAGTCTGGAATTTCCATCAATTCTTCTTGTATTTTCATGGCAGGTCCCATTAAGTCGATTTCACCTTTCATTGCTTTCTTCAAAAGTTGACCCACTGCAAGCATTCTGTTAATCTCGTTGGTTCCTTCGAAAATACGGTTGATACGTGCGTCTCGGTACATACTTGCTACAGGATATTCCTCTGAATAACCAGTCCCTCCAAAAATCTGAACTGCCTCATCAACCACGTAGTCTAGTGTTTCTGAACCTAATATTTTTAACAGTGCACACTCAATACTGTACTCTTCTGCTGCAATTAACTTCCCTTCCACTTTGGTTTTTCCTTCTGCGACAAGTTCTGCTATTTTATCGGTTATTAATCCCGAAACTCTGTACGTTGCGCTATCTGTAGCATACGTTTTTATAGCCATCTCTGCCAGCTTATGCTGTATAGCACCAAAACTACTTATAGCAACACCAAACTGCTTGCGTTCATTGGCATAATTGGTCGCTATATCTATGCTTTTTTTACTTCCACCCATAACCATCGCGCACAGCTTATATCTTCCTATGTTAAGCACATTGAAAGCTATCTTATGTCCTTTTCCAATTTCGCCTAGCAGATTAGATTTGGGTACACGTACATTATCCAAAAAGACTTGTCGTGTGCTACTTCCTTTAATACCAAGCTTTACTTCTTCATCTCCTAAGCTTAAACCAGGAGTTCCTTTTTCTATGATAAAAGCGGTAAACTTATCGCCATCTACCTGCGCAAAAACCGTAAAAAGATCTGCAAATCCCGCATTCGTGATCCACATTTTTTGTCCATTAATAACCCACTCATCTCCATCCAATACCGCTTTAGATTTAGCCGCTAAAGCGTCACTGCCACTGTCTGGTTCCGTAAGACAATAAGATGCTTTAATCGTTCCATCGCCTAGTCCTGGAAGGTATTTTTTCTTCTGTTCCTCGGTACCGTAATATAAGATGGGAAGTGTACCTATGCCCATGTGTGCTGCCAGAGCCACACTAAAACTTTGTGTTTTACCTAGCTCCTCGCTGAGTACCGACTCCGTATTGAAGTCTACTGACATACCCCCAAATTCTTCGGGTAAAGCTGCACTTAAAATACCAAGTTCTGCTATTTTATGCATTAACTCTGGCACCAAGTCTGGATTTTCCAATTGCTTATCAATTTTTTCACGTAGGGGAGTAACTTCTTTTTCCAAAAAATCTCGTGTCATATCACGAAACATTTTTTGTTCTTCATTTACTTGCTCGGGTATGAATGTGCTTTGGGCAGTTTGCTCTTTGATAAGGAATTCACCTCCTTTTAGGTTGTTATTTCTTTCTGTTGACATAGGATTTATGATATCGGATTTAAGACTTAGGATTATTTGTCGAGTGTGTTTATTAATTTAAAAATTGCATTATCGATACGTATCAGTTTTTCAATTATCACATCAACTGATTCTTGGTTTGTTATTTCTAGTTTTGCAGCAACGGATAGAAGTGTGATTACCTCGGCAACGCTCCCTTTAGATATATATAAAAAACGAATAAAATCAGGGTTTGTTCCACGAGCAGATCCTTCGGCAATATTGGATGGAATAGACACTCCCGCACGTTGAATCTGAGAAATGATGCCATACTTTTCTTCTTTGGGATACTTCGCTGCTTCTTTGTATATTTCAACAACCAAGTCAATCGCTTCTTCCCAAACTTTTAATTTCCTGAAATTATGATTCGTTCTACTCATTATTTTTTCATTGAATTATGATTTTAGATAATTAACATAGGTTAAAACACTCCTATATCATACATCTTAAATCCACTAAAGCCTTTCATAAATCGCTGCTATTCCTTGTCCTCCGCCAATACACGCTGTTACCATGCCATATTTTTGGTTTCTAAGTTTCATTTCTTCGAGTATTTGTACGGTGAGTTTTGCTCCGGTACAGCCCAATGGATGTCCTAAACTAATTGCTCCACCGTTTACATTTACGATGTCTGGGTTAAGATCTAAACCACGCATAACAGCCAAACTTTGTGAAGCAAATGCCTCATTCAATTCTATTTGATCAATATCATTTAGTGAAAGACCGGCTTTGGACAACGCTTTGGGAATAGCCTCCATAGGACCAATTCCCATGTATCGTGGGTTTACACCAACAGATACTTGACTCACCAACCTAGCTCTAGGCTCTAAGCCTAAATCCTTAACCATTTTCTCACTCATTACCAGCACAAAACTGGCACCGTCACTGGTTTGAGAACTATTGCCGGCAGTTACCGTTCCGTTATTTTTAAAGGCGGGTTTTAACCTTGCCAAAGCCTCTAGCGTGGTATCAGCTCTCGGACCCTCGTCGGTATCTACTATGTAGCTAGAGGTAACACGCTTATTTGTTGCCGGATCGAAATCTACTTGCTCTACTTCAAAAGGTACTATTTGATTTTTAAATTTACCTTCGGCGAGTGCTTTTAAGGCTTTTTGGTGAGAACCCAGTGCAAATGCATCCTGATCTTCGCGACTGATAGTATACTTAACTGCAACCTCTTCTGCGGTGAGCCCCATTCCTAAGAAATAATCACCATGATCTTTAGCAATATTGTAATTAGGCACTGTTTTATAACCTACTGTGGGCACTAGACTCATACTTTCTGTTCCACCAGCTATAATACAATCGGCGAGTCCTGCTTTAATTTTTGCTACGGCCATTGCAATGGTTTCTATACCGCTACCGCAATATCTATTAACCGAAACACCTGGAACCTCCATGGGTAGTTTACTTCGCACCCCAATCCAGCGGCCCATTTGTAAACCTTGCTCTGCTTCGGGTACTGCATTCCCTACAATTATATCTTCAACTACACTCGGATCAAATCCGGGAGTATGGTCAATTAAATGGTTAATTACAGCTGCTCCCAAATCAACTGGGCTGGTAAATCTAAATCCACCTCTTCCTGCTTTCCCGACTGCTGTTCTATATCCGTTTATGATGTATGCTTCTGCCATTTTTTTTATTTTATGAATGATTTAGGATGTATGATATAAGATTTATGACTTCTCTTTTTTCAGCTTTATGTAGGTTTATCTTATTCATTTTTCTGTCTTATATCTTATATCCTAGGTCTTATATCAGTTTCTAAGTGGTTTTCCCGTTTTTAATATATGCTGTATTCTTTCCAATGTTTTTCGTTCGCCCAGTAAGCTTAAAAAGGCTTCTCTTTCTAGGTTTAATAGGTATTGCTCGGTCACTTTGGTAGCCTGAGTTAAATCTCCTCCGGCCATAACATAGGCTAATTTTTTACCTATGAGCATGTCGTGCTGACTAGCATAACCGCTAATTCCAAAGGCTTCTACACCAGAATATAATGCTCCAAGTGCCGTTCTGCCTAGCACCAAAATATCATCTCGTTGTGGTTTTTGAACGTATCCATCGTGGTGCAGTTCAAGTACCTTTCTTTTGGCTTCCGTAATAACACGACCGCCATTTACAACCACTTCATCCTTATCGTGATGCATCACCCCGATTTCAAAAGCCTCGTGTCCTGAGGTAGCCACTTTTGCAGTTGCAATAGTTTGAAAACGCTCAATTAAGGTAGGTAACTGTGGGTCACCTGCATAGAAACTGTCGCTTGTCCGGACCACAAATTCTTTCGTTCCTCCACCGCCAGGTATAAGTCCTGCACCAGCTTCCACTAATCCAATATAGGTTTCAGCTGCAGCAATCGCTGAATCGGCGTGTAATGTCATTTCACAACCTCCGCCCAGGGTTAATCCGTGAGGAGCAACAACCACAGGAATACTGCTGTATCTTAGGCGCATAACGGTGTTTTGAAAATATTTAATAGCCATGTTTAGCTCATCAAACTCCTGCTCTATGGCCAACATAAGCATCATCGCTAAGTTAGCTCCAGCTGAGAAGTTGGGTGCATCATTGCCAATAACCAAACCTTTCCATCCTTGTGTTTCTGCAATGTCAATGGACTTATTAATAGCTGCTAGCGTGCCGCTTCCTATGGCATTCATTTTTGAATGAAACTCTAAACATAAAACACCATCACCTATGTCGTGCAAGGTCGCCTCTTTGTTGGTATATAGAGGCTCAGGCGTTCTGAAGTTATCTAATACAATAAACGCTTCAGTACCTGGAATTACTTCATATTCTGCTTTGAGAATATTATAGTATTTGCGTTTACCATATTCTGATTTGTAAAACGTAGTGTTCCCTTTTGCTTTGAAATCTAAAATCCATTGTGGAACAACATATCCAGCCTTTTCTATGTTGGCTAATACTTTATCAAAGCCAATTAAATCCCAAGTCTCAAATGGTCCCACTTCCCAACCAAATCCAGCACGAAGTGCATCATCTATTTGATACAAATCATCTGCTATTTCCGGAATACGATTAGCCGAATAAGCGGCAATAGCTGTAATTATATCGTGATAAAAATCAGCAGCAGGATCACCGCCGCTGTATAATATTCCTAGTTTACTGCTTAGCCTGTTGGCTCCTCTTGCTTTCCCTATACTGTCAAATCGAGGCTTGTCTTGAGCACTGTATTCTAGCGTCGTTAGATTAAGTGATTCGATTACGGTATTACCATCCGCATCTTTCCCTTTCTTATAAAACCCTTGGCCTGTTTTGTCTCCAAGCCAATTATTCTCCAACATTTTTTCTAAAAACGAAGGAATGGTAAACCATTCTTTCATTTCGTCAGCAGGACAGTTTTGTCCTACACCGTTTGCTACCTTAACCAAGGTGTCCAAGCCAACCAGATCAGATGTTCTAAACGTTGCAGACTTGGGTCTACCTGAAACAGGACCTGTAACACTGTCAATCGCTTCGATGCTTAGACCATGTTTAACCATCATTTTAAAGATTGCCATGATACTAAAAACCCCAATTCTATTGGCGATAAATGCCGGTGTGTCCTTTGCCTTTACCGTTGTTTTACCTAGAAAAAGATCACCGTAATGCAAGAAGAAGTCTACTACCTCAGGCTTGGTTTTGGACGAAGGGATAATTTCTAGAAGCTTAAGATAACGAGGCGGATTGAAAAAGTGTGTACCACAGAAATGTGCCGCAAAATCGTCGCTTCTACCCGTCAACATCATTTCTATAGGTATACCTGACGTGTTGGAAGTAATTAAGGTACCTGGTTTACGGTATTCCTCTACTTTATTAAAGAGATCTATTTTAAGATCCAATCTTTCGATAATTACCTCTATCACCCAGTCACAGTCTGTTATCTTATGCAGGTCATCATCCAAGTTTCCAGTTTTTATTCGCTTTGCAAAATCCTTACTGTAAATGGGACTTGGGTTACTTTTCAGTGACGATAATAATGCAGCTTGTGCTACTTTAGCATCTGTACCGGCTTCACTTTCTTTTGAATGGGGAAAGTTTTTAAGGTCGAGTAGGAGCACATCCAAACCAATATTAGCAAAGTGGCACGCTATACGGCTACCCATAACTCCTGAGCCTAATACGGCTATTTTTCTTATTTTCCTCGTATCCATTATTTGTATACTTTTTGTCTTTCTAATTCTTTGTATTCCTTTAGCAATCGTTCATTGGTTCGGTGAAGATAGTTTACATCATCCAATAATTTCATCATCAAAACAGACCCTTCTATTTCTGCCACAATAAATTCAGCTTTTTCTTTAGCATCTGCCTCATCCAATACAAATGAATACAAGTATTTCATTGTGTTTATCCATTCTTGAAAGAAGCTTTTAATAACCTGCGTAAAGGCAGGAACGCTGTTTTTGGTTTCTAAACCAATATTAACCAAGAAATCTCCACCCTCTTCAAAAACAAATATCTCTTCTGCGCGCAGAGCCAATTCTTTTAGCCTCTGGTAAGGTTGGAGTGTTTCATCAAACGCTTTGTTAAATACCCTAGAAACATAATGGTCTCTAAGCGCCGTTAATACTTCAAGCATAAGTGATTCTTTGCTTTCTATGTAATGGTACATACTGCCCTTTAGCAGACCATTTGCTTTAGCGAGATCATTCATAGACGTGCCATTGTACCCCATCGTTTTAAATACAGATAGAGAATTCCGGAGTAACGTTTTACGATCTAACTTTGGTTTTGCCATTATTTTATGTTCCAAACATAGAACTAACTTGTTAAATTACCAAACGATTGGTAGATTAATTTATTCTTACCGAAACCTTCGTTGTGAATAATTACATAAATTATACATTCTCGAGTTAAACGGCTACACCTACTACTTTTAAGAAAAGCTATGTAATAATCCTCTTTAAATACCCGTTACACTCTCAACCGAAAAAGCTTAACGTTATGAAAAAAATCACTGTATTAATTCTAACTAGCTTGACCATAAAATCATTTTCCCAATTACCACCGTATGAGTTATCGCCTTACCAGCGCGCCATACCCAACGAAGGAGTCCCAATTGCCCACCGCTACTTGGGCGAATCGCGGGTTCCGTATTCTCAAAGAATTCATCGAGTCATCGACTCCCGAATGAAGCAAAACAAGGATATCACTTGGCCAAGAAATCCACTCAACCAAATTATTTGGCACGCCGTTACAACTGGCTATTCCGACTTGCCGCGACCTAAGGCTTATGCAAATGACTCGCTGGTAACTATTATCAACGAAACCCTTATTCGAGAAAAAGTAGAAAAAGAAATTTGGGTAGATGTCCAAAACCCAGCAAATCCATTGGATCCTAATGACTTAATCCGGATACCCCTAAAAGAACCTTTTGATGTTTCAACGATTAAAAAATTTAGAATCATGGAAGATTGGATATTTGATGCACAACATAGCGACTTCAGACCGACTATTATAGCTATAGCGCCCTTGTACACTATGTTAAGTGAAACAGGATTAGAACTTGGTGAAGCTGCATTGTTTTGGGTAAAAATGGACGATTTGAGACCCATACTTGCTCAGCAAGAAGTATTTAACAGACGCAATGACGCCTCTCGACTTAGCTATGACCAATGGTTTGAAACCAGAAACTTTGCGAGTCATATTGTCAAGCGGAGTAACGTGTATGATGCAGACATAAATCAACTTGAAGAGTATAGAGATAACGGCGAAGCAGCTTTGCTCGAAAGTGAGAAAATTAGAAACGATTTATACGTACTTGAACATGATTTGTGGGAGTATTAATTAACAGCCCGATGGTTTAAATAATTAAGTCCTAATGGTTACTTTTGCCGTGTTAAAAAACCGACAAAACACTTATGGCATATTTCTTCACTTCAGAGTCCGTTTCAGAAGGACATCCAGATAAAGTAGCAGACCAAATATCTGATGCGCTTATAGATCACTTTTTAGCATTTGATCCCAGCAGTAAAGTAGCGTGCGAAACTTTAGTAACTACAGGTCAAGTTGTATTAGCTGGAGAAGTGAAATCAAATACCTATTTAGATGTTCAAAAAATAGCACGCGAAACCATCAATAAAATTGGTTATACCAAAAGTGAGTATATGTTTGATGGCAACTCTTGTGGTGTATTTAGTGCCATACACGAGCAGTCGCCAGACATTAATCAAGGTGTAGAGCGTAAAAACCCGGAAGAACAGGGAGCTGGAGATCAAGGAATGATGTTTGGGTATGCAACCAACGAAACGGAGAGCTTTATGCCACTTCCGCTTGAGCTTAGCCATATCTTACTGAAAGAACTCGCAGAGCTTAGACGCGAAAACAATGAAATCAAATACTTAAGACCAGATAGTAAGTCTCAAGTAACCATAAAGTACGACGATAATAACAAACCAATAGCTATTGACTCTATTGTTATCTCAACTCAACACGACGATTTTGACTCAGAAGAAGTAATGCTTGCTAAAATTAAAGCCGACGTTATTTCTATATTAATCCCAAGAGTAAAAGCTTTATTGCCAGCTGAAACCCAATCACTTTTTACCAATGAGATTACGTATCACGTTAATCCAACTGGCATATTTGTTATAGGTGGACCACATGGCGACACAGGATTAACCGGACGTAAAATTATAGTTGACACGTATGGCGGAAAAGGTGCACATGGTGGAGGCGCATTCTCTGGTAAAGATCCGAGCAAAGTAGATAGAAGCGCAGCTTATGCGACGAGACATATTGCCAAAAACTTAGTAGCTGCAGGAGTTGCAGATGAAGTTTTAGTGCAGGTAGCCTACGCAATTGGAGTAGCCAAACCAATGGGATTATATGTAAATACCTATGGAACTTCTAAAGTAAACATGACCGATGGCGAAATTGCTGAGGTGTTATTGACCATGCCTAAGTTTGACATGAGACCTTACTTTATTGAACAACGATTCAATTTACGTACTCCAATATACTCAGAAACTGCGGCTTATGGTCACATGGGACGAACAACTGAGACAGTAACTAAGACCTTTACAGATGGCGGTGGAAACATCATAAAAGTGGAAGTTAAACTTTTCCCTTGGGAAGAATTAAATGTAGTGACAGATTTAAAAGCGACATTTAATCTTTAAGACCAACATAACTTAATTACCACTGAGTAGATATTATAAAACATTCATTACTGATAAATTAGACATTAAAGAAAAACCAAACATATGTGTGGAATTGTAGCTTATTACGGACCAAATCAGGCCTATGACTTCTTAATTAAAGGATTACAACGACTTGAATATAGAGGGTATGACAGTGCAGGAATTGCCCTTTTAGACGGTGATCTTAAGGTATATAAGAATAAAGGAAAGGTTTCTGAGCTAGAAGCTACCGCTGCGGGCCAAGATATTACAGGAACAAGAGGGATAGGACACACCCGTTGGGCTACCCATGGTGAACCAAACACTGCTAATGCACACCCACACTTATCGCAAAGTGGTGATATTGCTTTAATTCATAACGGAATTATTGAGAATTACGCCACACTTAAAAAAGTACTTGTACAACGCGGACACACCTTTAAAAGTGACACGGATACGGAAGTACTCATTCACCTTATTGAAGAAATAAAGATCAATGAAAAAGTTGATTTATTGGAAGCAGTAAGACTCGCTTTGAACGAAGTAATTGGGGCATATGCTATTGTTTTATTGAGTAAAAATGACCCAAACACATTAATTGCTGCACGTAAGGGAAGTCCACTTGTAGTAGGAATAAGCGATACTAAGGGAGAGTTTTTCTTAGCAAGTGACGCCACTCCAATCGTGGAATACACCAAGACCGTAACCTACATTGATGACAATGAAATTGTTTCTATACACGATGGTGAGATGACCATTAAAACTATTGACAATGTTCACAAATCGGCATTTATGCAGCAGCTAGAAATTAGCCTTGACTTTTTAGAAAAAGGAGGTTATGAGCATTTTATGCTTAAAGAAATTTTTGAGCAGCCGAAATCTATCTACGATTCTATGCGTGGACGATTTGATCCTGTTAATTTAACTTTCGCTATGCGAAGCTTAGAGGAATATGCAAGTAAAATTAAAAACTTAGATAGAATCATCATCGTTGCTTGTGGAACCTCATGGCACGCAGGCTTAGTAGGAGAATACCTTATCGAAGAGTTTGGAAGAATTCCAGTTGAAGTAGAATATGCTTCGGAGTTTAGATATAGAAACCCCGTAATTTCTGAAAAAGATCTAGTAATTGCTATCTCTCAAAGTGGTGAAACAGCAGATACACTAGCTGCATTAGAGTTAGCCAAAGAAAAAGGAGCGACTATATACGGTATTTGTAATGTTGTAGGCAGTAGCATACCTCGTTTAACACATGCTGGAGCTTATACCCACGCTGGTCCTGAAATAGGAGTTGCGTCTACCAAAGCTTTTACCGCTCAAGTAACAGTGCTTACGCTTTTAGCATTAGGCATTGCAGAAATTAGAGGCACTATTGCACGTGAAAGACTGAGAGAAATGTTCGCGGAACTTGAGGTAATACCTAAAAAAGTAGAAGCTTTATTAGCGAGTTGCCATGAAAAATGTAAAGAAATTGCCGCTATTTATAAAGATGCACCTAATTGCCTTTATTTAGGAAGAGGTTACAACTTCCCTGTGGCATTAGAAGGAGCCCTAAAACTAAAGGAAATATCGTATATACATGCAGAAGGTTACCCCGCTGCAGAGATGAAGCACGGACCCATTGCACTTATTGATGAAGAGATGCCTATCGTTGTAATCGCGACAAAGCGTAACTACTACGAAAAAGTAGTAAGCAATATCCAAGAAGTAAAAGCACGTAAAGGAAAAATTATAGCTATAGTGACTGAAGGCGACGAAAAAGTCGCTGAAATGGCGGATCATTTCATTGAAATTCCAGACACAGAAGATTGCCTTACTCCTATATTAGCTACCATACCATTGCAATTACTTTCTTACTACATAGCAGTAATGCGCGGTTGTAATGTAGATCAGCCAAGAAATTTGGCTAAATCAGTTACGGTGGAGTAGGCAACACAACTATTAAGGTTAGTTACGCAATACTGGATTTTTTAATCCCGTAGATTATTTATGTTATAAATAATCTATCATCTTAACCTTTGATGCATTTTCATCTTAGTAAATTTAAGCCTAAACTTGCAACCGTAAAAAGAAGGCGCACTAGCAAGAATGCACATTAAAAAATCAGTATACGAAAAGGCTCTACTAGACTTATTTAAAGCTAGGGCGATGGCTAAGATCTATGACGATAATAGGCAAATTACAAGCTATGTGCATAGTACTTCTAAGGGACACGAAGCGATTCAGCTCGCCATAGCCTATCAATTAAAAGAGATTGACTGGGTGGCGCCTTATTATCGAGACGAATCTATTCTGTTGGGTATCGGTATGACACCCTATCAGCTTATGCTACAACTTTTGGCTAAAGGAGACGATCCGTTTTCGGGTGGTCGTACTTACTATTCTCATCCGTCATTATTGGATGCAGACAAACCTAAAATTGCACACCAGAGCAGTGCTACAGGTATGCAAGCTATTCCTACTACGGGTATAGCGCATGGACTTCAGTATCTCAAAAACAATAAACTGAATGAGAGTGGCACCAATGGCTCTATCGTAGTATGCTCTATAGGCGATGGATCTATGACAGAAGGGGAAGTTTCTGAAGCGCTTCAAATGGCTGCATTACATCAACTCCCTATTCTATATTTGGTACAAGACAATGACTGGGGTATAAGCGCAAGTGGCGCCGAAATGCGTGCTATGAATGCCTATGAATTTGCGGCTGGATTTAAAGGAATACGAAGAGCACAAGTTGACGGCAGTAATTTTGAAGAAAGTTATGCTGAAATGAGCAAAGCGGTTAAGTGGGTTCGCATGAATCAAAAACCCATGCTTGTACATGCCAAAGTGCCTTTACTTGGCCACCATACTAGCGGTGTACGAAGCGAATGGTATAGAGATGACTTAGAAGAAGATCAAAAGGAAGATCCTCTTGTGTTTTTAATTGAGCAGGCCAAAATAAAAGGAATAAAACTCTCTAGAATAGAGGAACTTCAGGCAACAGCCGAGCAAGAAGTTTCAAGTGATTTTGAACGAGCAAAAGCAGCCAGTGCTCCTGCACTTGACACAGTGACTGATTTTGTATTAGCACAAACAACCGTAACAGCAGAATTAGGCGATAGACACCCACCGAATGCAGAAACGATCATTATGGTTGATGCTGCATTGCACGCTGTTGACGAGATTCTTGCGGACCACCCTGAAGCCTTACTTTATGGTCAAGACGTAGGTCACCGACTAGGAGGTGTATTCAGAGAAGCTGCTACACTTGCGCAAAAACATGGGAAACACCGTGTGTTTAACACCCCAATACAAGAAGCATATATTATAGGTTCTACGGCAGGAATGAGTGCCGTAGGTTGTAAACCTATTGTAGAAGTACAATTTGCAGATTATATCTGGCCAGGAATCAATCAGTTGGTAACCGAATTATCTAAGAGCAGTTATTTAAGTGGCGGTAAATTCCCAGTACAAGCCGTGATACGCGTGCCCACTGGCGCCTACGGCGGTGGCGGACCTTATCACAGTGGCACAAATGAATCTTCTATTTTGCCTATAAAAGGCATAAAAATAGTGTACCCAAGCAACGCTGCAGATATGAAAGGGCTTATGAAAGCTGCTTTTTACGACCCAAATCCCGTGGTAATGTTTGAGCACAAAGGGTTATACTGGAGTAAAGTGCCCGGGACAGAAGGTGCTAAATCGCCTGAACCAAGTAAGGATTACATTATACCTTTGGGTAAAGCACGTATACATCAAGAAGCAAGTGAAGAGGCGTTAGGAAATGGTGAATCACTTACAATTATAACCTACGGTATGGGTGTTTGGTGGGCTACTAATGCTTCAAAATCATTCCCCGGTCAGGTAGAGATAGTTGACCTAAGAACGTTAAGTCCTTGTGATAACGACGCTATATATGCTAGCGTAAAGCGTCACGGAAAGGTGATTGTACTTACAGAAGAAACTCTTAATAATTCGTTTGCCCAAGCCATTGCAGGTAGAATTCAAGAGCACTGTTTTCAGCAGTTAGACGCTCCCGTAAAATGTGTAGGTTCGCTCGATTTACCCGCCGTTCCTCTTAACGTAGATTTGGAAAAAGAAATGCTTCCGAACGCGGATAAAGTAGCGCACGCTATAGCTGATTTATTAAGCTACTAAATTACCAAGAAAATGAAATAGGCTTGAGGCCGATGCTGTGTTTATTTAGCGCCTAGTACAGTTGCTTTTATATTTTCAAGCATGTTACTGGTCAGCTTTTCCAGATTGTATTTTTCACTCCAATTCCAGTCTGCTCGCGCTTTGCTATCGTCTATCCTTTGCGGCCAACTATTGGCAATCTTTTGTCTGTGATCAGGTTGGTAGGTTATGGTAAAATCAGGAATGTGTTTTTTGATTTCAGCCGTAAGTTCCTCAGGATTGAACGATACACCCGCTATGTTGTAGCTACTTCGTATGTGTATTATATTGGATGGCGCCTCCACAATCTCTAAGGTAGCTCGTACCGCATCTTCCATGTGCATCATAGGCAAGGTTGTGTCACCACTCAAAAAGCACTCATACGTACTTGCTTTTAGCGCCTGATGAAAAATATCTACCGCGTAATCCGTTGTGCCTCCACCTGGAAGTGATTTCCAACCAATAAGACCCGGATATCGGATACTTCTAACATCTAGTCCGTATCGGTTATAATAATATTCGCAATAACGCTCACCAGCTAACTTAGTAATCCCGTAGACTGTACTCGGTTCTAAGATTGTACTTTGAGGTGTATTTACTCTTGGAGTGGTAGGTCCAAAAACAGCAATAGAACTTGGCCAGAATATTCGTTTAACTCCGTATTCTAGACAGGCATCAAAAATATTAAAAGTGCCGTCCATATTGAGCTCCCAACCAAATTTAGGATTAGCTTCTGCTGTGGCAGAAAGTAAAGCAGCTAAATGATAGACCACGGTTGGCTTGTGTTTAGCGAACACTTCTGTTATCTTTTTTTTGTCGAGAACATCGAGTGTCTCAAAAATTCCATTAGCAAAAACAGGATGATCAGATTTACGAATATCACTTGATATCACATTGCCTTCGCCGTGAATATTCTGCAGATTTTCTACCAGCTCGGTGCCCACTTGGCCACAAGCTCCTAATACAAGTATAGTTTCAGCCATTGCTAATTTTGGATGCGAAAGTATAAAATACTATTCAACTTAATGCCACTTCTTTTCGCCTGCGGGTATATTCACTTTTAGGTGATTTTCATACGGCGGAATAGGGCATGAGTATTCTGAATTATACGCACAATAAGGGTTATAGCAGTAATTAAAATCAATGATAGGCTCCTTTAAATCAGCCAGTTTAAAGTCTAAATATCTTCCTCCTCCATAAGTTTCATTACCATTGGTCAGATCTTTAAAAGGGCAAAATAAGTAATCTGGCATTTCTACACTTTGATATAACGTAAGCGAGTGCGCTACACCATCCATTTCGAAACGTAAACTACCATATGTTCTATATTCTGGAAGTCTATCGGTATTGGTCTTCATTTGAAATACTTTACCATCTTCTGTTTTGGTAAAAACAGCTGGGATTTTATACGCTTCGTTTGGCTCATAAAAATGGAGGTGACCCAATGCAGAGACATCTTTTTTTGACAATACACCATTGGAACCACTCAAAAAAATGGCACTTATACTATCTTGGTAATTGACTATTTTTTTACCATAGCCATTCAGTATTTTCGGCGATTCCTCCACCACAACTTCGCCATTTTGCCATTTGCTTGGAGAATTACACGCTGACATAGCAAAAAGTGCTATCGCTATTAGTTTGTTTTTCATCGTATTAATAAATTTCTGAGGGTGTATTTTTATTCCTTCTTTTTCGCCATTGTTCCCAATTGTGTGTCAATCCGGCCTTTACCACATAGAACTCTCCTATGTTCAATCCTAATAAAGAATCAAAAGTATTAGAAACTCCTAAATCCAATAATAAATGATTCATTGTTTCATACTGGAATGCTACACCCACCGAAGATCTGTTATTCCAAGACTTATCTTGGATTGATTTATGTTGATTCAATTGATATTCCCAAATAAAATTCACTTTGGGTCCAACTTTATACCCAAGAGCTAATAGCCCAATTCTTTGCAAATCACCACCTATGCCATTCAAGGTAATTTCTGCTCTAGTGTACATTATTTCATTTAAATTGACTTGTATGGGTGCGGATAACGATAAATATCCTCCTCTATCTAAACTAAGTGGATCCGATAACAATCCCCATTTTGCAAGAACGGATAAATTTACTTTATCTGACGAAATCACACCTAACTTTACGCCCACACTCATATTACCAATAGGTAATGCAGAGCTATCTTCTTGATGGTAAGAAATAATACTTGGGAGCTGCAATTGCAACTCATGAATATTAGACAAGCTCCTTCTAAAAAGAATTTCTGGAGCTGAATAAGTCAACTTCTCTCCTGAAAGCTTGTACATACTAAAACCAGATTCAAGCTGACTATAATCTGCATCTAGCACTTTGGCAGAATGCGTTTTACCAAATCGGTCGCTCTCTAATTGGGCATACGCCTGCGAGATTAAACCGCATAGAAAAACAACAAAAAACAGCTTATTCATCACCCCAAAAATAGTGATTTAATCAGTTATGCCCTCAAGCATAAATAAGAATGCAAACTCTTTAGCGGTTTCTTTGAGTGCTTCAAATCGACCACTTGCTCCGCCATGTCCGGTTTCCATATTGCAATCCATGATCAGCATATTAGTATCTGTTTTCATGTCGCGTAACTTAGCAATCCATTTGGCGGGTTCCCAGTACTGCACTTGACTATCGTGCAAGCCTGTAGTGATGAACATATTCGGATACTCTTTAGCTTCTATATTGTCATAAGGCGAATAGCTTTTTATGTAGTGGTAATATTCCTCTTCATTAGGATTTCCCCATTCGTCATACTCTCCGGTAGTAAGTGGTATTGTTTCGTCTAGCATAGTGGTTACCACATCTACAAATGGCACTTGTGCAATCACTCCATTCCATAGTTCCGGTCTAAAATTTACTACTGCGCCCATTAGCAATCCTCCGGCACTTCCACCTTCAGCATACAATTGTTTTGGGGTAGTCCATTTTTCAGCGATGAGGTAATCGGCACAATCAATAAAATCAAAAAAGGTATTCAATTTTGCCAACAGTTTACCGTTTTCGTACCACATTCTACCTAAGTCTTCGCCACCACGTATGTGCGCTATTACGTATACAAACCCTCTGTCCAGTAAACTAAGTCTTACAGAACTAAAATAGGGATCTAACGAGTGGCCGTATGAACCATATGCATATAAAAGTAACGGAGCTCCTTTCCTGTTCTCTTTTGTCTCTTCCGCACTAGATTTTTTATATACTAAGCTCATGGGCACTTTTTCGCCATCTCTTGCCGTAACCCACAATCGTTTGCTGTCATATAAACTCTCATCGTACCCACCTAATACTTCTTGCTGCTTAAGAAGCACTTTATCTCGGGTATTCATATCATAATCATATACCGAGCTAGGAGTTGTCATGCTTGTATATCCAAATCGCAAAATCTCACTGTCAAAATCTGGATTGGTACTGGTCCAGCAATCATATGTTTCAGAATCAAACTGCATATAATGCTCCTCTTGCGTTTTCTGATTGATAACTCGAAGGTGATTTTGACCATTACGGCGTTCTTCAATTACCATAAAATTGCTAAAAACCTCTTGTCCTTCTAGCAAGGTGTCTTCCCTATGAGCTATAACCTCCACCCAGTTTTTTCTTTCGGTAAGTATCTCAGCCGTTTCCATCAGTTTAAAATTATGAGCATCCCAGTTGGTCATAACATACCATTTATTTTCAAAATGACTGATACTATACTCCATTCCGCGTATACGCTTTTGGAATATTTTAAAGGTGTCTTGCGGATTTGTGGCTAAGATAAACTGATATTCAGATGTGATGCTCGCTCCCGAACTGATGATAATATATTTTTCGCTTTTGCTTTTATAAACACCGCAATTAAACGTATCGTCTTTTTCTACAAATCGAACTGTTTCTTCTTTTGTTACTACGTTATACGACATAACCTTGGCAGATCGCAAGGTGGTTTCGTCTTTCATGGTATAAAAAATAGTCTGACTGTCTTCCGCCCAACAAGCTCCACCCGTAGTTCCTGGTATATTTAAATCTAGAATTTCACCGGTTTCCATGCTCTTCATTTTGAGAGTATATATTCTACGACTCACCGTATCTTCTCCATACACCATGTATTTTTCATCAGGGCTTAAACTCAAACCACCTACGTTGTAGTATTTATGTCCCTCGGCCATAACATTTACATCCATAAGAATCTGTTCTTTATTCTCCATGCTGTCCTTTTTACGACAGTAAATTGGGTATTGAGACTCTTCTGTAAATCTTGTGTAGTACCAATATCCTTTTTTCTGATATGGTACAGACTCGTCATCTTTTTTTATGCGGCCTACTATTTCTTCATATAATTTTTCTTGCAATGGTTCAGTAGGTTTTAGTACCTCTTTGCAATACGCATTTTCGGCGTTTAAGTAGTCAATAACTTCTTGGTTTTCACGATCTCTAAGCCAGTAGTAATTATCTATTCGCACGTCTCCATGTATACTGTGCTCTTTGGGTATTTTTTTTGCCTTTGGTGCTTGCATGGTGCAATGATACATGATGATTTTAGATTGAACTATCCAACAAGAGAACTGATTTTACGTTCTTTAATTATTACACTTTATAGTATTTAGCTAAAAATGCTACATTTGAATATATATAATTACCTATATGACAACATTTTACAAACTTGCCCTTAGCCTTATTTTATTTACGTTCACCACGTTATCTATAGCACAAACTACTATTTACGTAAGCCCATCGGGAAGCAACGGAAATGACGGAAGCCAAGCTTCGCCTTTTCAAACCATACAGTTTGCTCTGAGCCAAATGACCACAGCAACTACCATAGAAATTATGGCAGGAACCTATACAGAGTATTTGTACTTAGACGGGAAAGTAGGCACAGTAACGGAGCCTAATGTTATAAAACCTTTTGGAAATGACGCCGTAATCATAGATGGAGGTGGAGCTTCGGCTGGTTCAGGAGATGCCTTGCTTTTTATCTCTAATTCAGCATTCCTTACGATAGAAAACATCACGTTTAAAAATATAATAAGCAACTATGTTTCTGGGGTTAACATCAACACTAACTGCCAAAACATTACGTTAAATAACTGCACTATAAAAGGCGTGCACTTTTCTAATAATCCTGCTGAAAACGTGACCTCATTTAAAAAAGCCTATCCACTAGTTGTGTTAGGAGTAAGTGCTACAAATGTCAACAGCAATATTGCTATTCTTAACTCTGAAATCGCAGATTGTAGAACAGGATATAGCGAAGGATTAACCATTTCTGGAAATATAGATAGCTTTTTAATCGAAGGTAACTCTGTACACGATATTACCAATATAGGTATTGTGGCATCGGGCCACTATGGTATTTGCTCAGACCCAACGTTAGACATGGCGAGACATGGAATTATTAGAAATAATGAGGTGTATAATTGTAAATCTCCTATTGCCACAGCTGGAGGCATTTATATAGACGGCAGCACTTTGATTAGCGTACAAAACAATATATGTAGAGATGGCCAAGTTGGTTTTAGCATTGGCTGTGAAAAAAAGGGAAAAGAAACGTCATTTATCCAACTTATTAATAACGTAGCCTATGGCAATAGCAGAGCGGGTATTGTAGTTGGCGGATTCTCCTACCCAACGACTACTGGAAAAGTAACAAACTGCGTGGTTTCAGGAAACACCTTATACGATAATGACAAAGACAACACATGGACGGGCGAGCTTAATATGACCTATTGCGAAAACGTAACCGTAAAAAACAATATTTTTTACGCTACAAACCCGTATAACGTAATGTCTTTTTACAAGAAAGATAACGGCACAGGAAATGTGTTGGATTACAACTTGTATTACTCTACAAGTGGAAACGAAACTAGTATTTACGGCTATAATGATGCGGATATTAAAACGCTCGAAGCCTTCAAAACAACTTCGAATTTTGAGAAACATTCTTCCTTTGCCAATCCGTATTTTAAAAATGAAATAACCTATGATTTTCATTTAGTTGACTCATCCAATGCTGCAAATGCGGGCGACCCAAGCTATGCCGCCGTTGGCGAGGTTGACATGGATGGCAACACGCGTGTATTGCGCACCATTATAGATTGCGGAGCATATGAATCCCCATACTCACTGGGCATTAAACAGTCTGCACTAAACACTCTAGCTGTATACCCAAATCCTACGTCTGGAATACTTCATTTACCACTAGGTGCATATAGCAGCTATACGATCACGAATGCGCTAGGTCAATTAATGGAACAAAATACTTTATCTGGCACTACCATTGATTTATCCAACCTAAAAAGTGATGTTTATATACTTACGGTACAGTCTGAACACAAAACGCACACAAGCAGAATTATAAAACGATAATTTATTAAACCTGAATTACCACAATGCCATTAAAAGTAACTTTCCCTCAAGCAGTATCCTATTTTTTTGTAAGCTGTATGTTATTTACGAGCTGCGTAAGTTCCACAGTAATTCGTTCATATCCAGAGGGTGCAGATCTAAGAATTGACGGAGTTGACGTAGGCAAGACACCGTATCGATACGAAGACAATAAAATAACCTTTAGTACCACTGACATTCGACTTAGCGCAGAAGGTTATCGTACCTTAAATACCAGCATAAGTAAAGATGAAGAAGTAGATGTAGTACCTGCAGTTGCAGGTTTTTTTGTCCTTATTCCATGGCTTTGGGTTATGAAGTATAAAAGTAATTATACGTTTGATTTAAAACCTGAAACGCCCGCTGTAACTCCACCTTTGAAAGCGCCCACGAGCGTCGATGCACCTGCAATCAGTTCAAAATCGGATAGACTGAGAGAATTAAAGTCGTTGCTTGACGAAGGTTTAATCACCCAAACGGATTACGATCTTCAGAAGAAGAAAATTTTAGAAGAACAATAGTTTTATCGTACTAGTAGGGTTTATAAAAATGTTAATCCGATGGGTACATCTGTAATCCAACCGGTTATACTGTAACGGCGCGCAAAAACGGGAAGCACTTCATGCTCCGTTTCAGAAGTAAAAATAACGAAGCTTCCCTGATGAGGTTCTACCTTCACTTCACCTTGGTCGGTGTATATCATAAGCTCACCTCCATCTCCTTTTTGCCAGTCGGTAAGGTATAGTATTATAGTAAAAAAACGATGCTGTTGTTTAGCAAATCTATCGCGATGTTTTCTGTAGTAACTACCTTTTTCGTAAATGGCAAACATTAGCTCCTTGTCCTTAAGTGGCAAAAAAAAATGTCGATTTAACAGTGAAATAAGGCCATCGATATGAGATGAGTAAGAAGCTAATATAGGGCTGCTTGAAGTCTCTTCTATCCAAAGAATAGAGTCCTTACGTATCTCCTCATTTATGCTAAAGGATACACCTTTTCCAATACCCGCTTTTTTAAACTGATCTTGATCGTAGCGTATCTCCATGAGTGCTCGCAAGGCTGCCGCATCGGTTACATTAATGATATTCCTGTGAATATAATATCCGTGCTGCTCTATACCAGAAAGCATTTCATTTGAAATGCCTTCCTCCACCAAAAATGGTTTCAATAAATAATCAGCTTAATGCCTCGAAGGTAATTTATATTACGGAAGTTCTGTCTATTCATCTTCGCCTAAATATTTAAAACGGTGATACCCAAGAAATGGTCATAACTTTGCGTTAATAAAATGCTTCACTACACCACGCATTTGAGCACACCTGATGCAGAATGGGTCACCTTTATACATGGTGCTGGTGGCAGCAGTGGCATTTGGTTTAAGCAAATTAGAGCTTTCCAGAAACATTTTAATGTGTTGCTTATAGACTTACGAGGTCACGGGAAGAGTAAAAAGCCGATTTACGAGCAATTCAAACAATATCAATTTGATAACATAGGTGACGAAGTAATAGAAGTGCTCAATCATTTACACATTAAAAACACGCATTGGGTAGGCATTTCATTGGGTACTATTGTTATACGCGAAATCACTGAACGTTTTCCTGAGCGCACCTTGACCATGATAATGGGTGGCGCCATTATGAAGCTTAACCTAAGAGGTCAAGTATTAATGAGGCTTGGTTCTATGCTCAAATCTGTTGTGCCTTACTTGGTGCTTTACAGATTTTTTGCGCATATTATAATGCCTAAAAAAAGCCACAGAGAAAGCCGAAATCTATTTATAAATGAGGCTAAAAAACTCTATCAACAAGAGTTTAAAAGATGGTTTACATTAGTGGCAGAGGTTAATCCATTGCTAAAGTATTTTAGATTTAAGGATAGCGGTATACGCACGTTGTATATTATGGGTGCCGAAGATCACATGTTCTTACCCAGTATTTCTAAAATAGTACAAGACCATACAAGCTCTCGTTTGGTTGTCATACCTAGTTGCGGTCATGTCGTAAATGTAGAGCAACCACAACGGTTTAATGAGATTGCTGTAGATTTTCTAAAAGGTCGTTAAGATTTTACACGTTTTCTTCTTATGGTGAAGTTCTATCTTTTTTGAGAAATAAATAAAGGCAAGATTTATCCTACTATTGCATTGTGAGTAATACCTTGTATCTAGTACCGAATTTTATTGGTGAGTTTAATAAAGAATACCTCCCAAAACGAACATTGGACCACACCTATCAGCTAACCCACTTTATTGTTGAGAAAGAGAAAACAGCTCGTGCATTTCTTAAAGCAATTGAACATCCTACACATCAGAATGATTTTGTATTCATTGAGCTGGACAAACACAATGATTACGCAGGTTTTAAGGCATTTTTCAATAAACACATCAGCTCACATAGTATTGGAGTACTTTCCGAAGCGGGGTTACCCGCTATTGCAGATCCAGGAAGTGAAGTAGTCAAATATGCTCATTCAAAAGGTGTGACTGTTGTGCCCTTATCGGGCAGTTCGTCTATCTTTTTGGCACTTATGGCTAGCGGTATGGATGGCCAGCATTTTCAGTTTAACGGTTATTTGCCCATAGATGCTCGAGACAGAATGATTGCCTTAAAAGATATGGAAATTCGCTCCCGAAAAGCAACTCAACTCTTTATGGAAGCACCTTATCGCAACAACCAATTTCTGGAGTTTTTAATCAAAAACTTACAAAAAGACACCCAATTATGTGTTGCTGTGGATATAGAAAAAGAAGGTGAAGAAACCATTGTTTCTAAACCCATTAAGGATTGGAAAGTGAACGAGCTGGAGCTTCATAAGAAGCCAGCTATTTTTATAATAGGATAAGGTTGATTTAAGTTATTCCAGAACAGTTAGTGTTCCGTTACTGTAATGTCTTACCCTATCTGCACCTATAGCATTAACAACATAAAAATAGCACCCAGATGGTACTCTCTTTCCTCGGTAAGTGCCATCCCATGGTTGCATACATTCATCTGTTTCAAATATTTTCTCCCCCCACCGGGTGTACACTTCGAAGTGAAATTGTGAGATATATAATCCTCTTATCCTATAAACGTCATTTAAACCATCACCATTAGGTGACATCGCATTAGGCGCAAATAGTGCAGAACTGCTGCCGGTACAATTAGAATTGGAATAGCTACTTAAACCGTCTTGCGATAATGCAACTACTTGATAGCAGGCCTCACTCGCACATTCAATATCACCTGTTTTGTCAAGATAGGTAGTATCTAATTTACCCGTAACGGTAGCTATTAAAACGGATACTTCATTATCTTTCTTAAATACCTGGTATTGTTCAAATTTAGTATCCCAGATTCTTTCTTGAGTCCAAGTAAGTAAAGGATAAAGTGAAAGGTCATTTTCTACTTTCAAGTAAATGGAGTTTACTGTATTAGATGGAGCACTTATGCCTCCACACTCATCCACCTGTCTTACTTTATAGGAATAGCTTCGTTGTTGCGTATTAACCGAATTGTCTAGATAAGCCAACACGTTAGGGCTACTAATAACGTCCGTAACTTCTCCTGTTCGAAGAATTTCTAATGCCGAAATCGGGATTAAAGCGCCAGAGCTAGGTTCAATACTCAGCTCAATCTGGTTTCCTGTATTAACCGTGACATTACTAAGTTTCACGGGCTTTGTGGTATAATTCCAAACAGGCTTTATATGACAAGTGTCACTGTACGAAACATCTAGTCCATAGGCTGCTACTTTATAGTGTTGCGCTGCATCACAATTTAGATGCTCTGTATCTGTATAACTTAAACTATCTGCGGGCACCTTTGCTATAAGCTCATAACCAGCATCTCCTTCCCGATATATGTCATACCCATCTATTTTTTTCCATCCAGCATAAGCATTCCAACGAACAATTCTAGACATTGGAGCACTTTGACCAAAAGTATTAATAGTACAATGTTCTTCAAGTGCACTAATATCTGGAGCTTCACACCTGTTGGTTCCTACCAATTTTAAACATATTGAGGATTTTTGTGGATTTAAGCCAATTAAAGTACCCGAAGTGTTAGTTGCGTTTGATGACTCCCAAATCTTAGTGCTCGCAGCATTGTATAATTCATATTTTTCAAATAAACCTGTGGTGTCTTTCACTAAATTAAAAAACACCTCATTATTTTCTCCAACTGACAAATAACGTAAGGTTGCGTTTGATTTATTTTGGGGTCCGACTACTTTAATAATGGCTTCCTTGGTTAAGGAATCTTTACAACCTGCCTTATTTATAACAGTAAGCTTTAAGTCAAACGACCCTTCGTCGACTACCTTGAAAGTAGTGTTTTTTGAAGACCCAATTACATTTCCTGACACGCTATACGAATAACTCAACATAGAAGTGTCTGAATTGCTTAAGTCTGTTGTTTTTATATTGTCACCTATACAGTAATACGCTTGATCTATACTAAAATCCGCATCTATTTTATATAACTTTATTGTTTCTTCGATGCTATCCTTACAGCCTGCGCTATCCACTACCGTAAGTTTAGCTCTTACATCTGTACTTCCTGTAGTATACTTAACCTTGTTTAGCGCTGTAATCTTATTTCCATCAATGTCCCAAGTTCTCTGCGTAATTTTTTGACTAGCTGATGTGCTGTCGTACAGCGTGAGTATATCATTTACACAACGTGATTCTCCTACAAAACGAGCTACAGGACTTTTGTACACAAGGATTGGATCTGAATTTTCTATTGGGTACTTACAATTACTAGAATCCGACACGAGTACTTTTATCTTATAACTGCCAGCATTGTCATACCTGTAACTTATCCTATCACCCAACAAAACCGATCCGTCACCCATGTCCCACTCAAATTTTACTGCATTTCCTTTTGTTACAAAGCCCCAAAAAGTATCATTACTACACAGCGTGTTTTGGCCAAACGCGAGCTCTACAATCGCTCCTTTTATTCGAACAACGGAATCTAGGACCACGCTATCAATACATCCACGTTCGTCGGTAATTTTTAGCGCTACTTTATAGTTAGAAGGCTCCGTAAAAATGCGAGTTGGGTTGGGAGCGCTCGAAAAGAATTTATTGTCAATTCGCCATTCGTGCGCAACAATTTTTCCAAATAAACTACTTGATTCATCTTTGAAATTAACCTGTAACGGTGCACATGGAGCGATAGGATTGCTACTTGAAAAATCAGCATAAATAGCTGGCTTGGGTTTGTTTACGATCAAAAATTGCGTAGTGTTACAACCAGTGGTGTTAAGTACGGTCAAAAAAACAGTATCTGCTTTATTATTCAGAAGCATTTGTTGTTTAAATACGGGAGAACTACTATAATTTGTACTCCCTTTATATCTAAACTGATAACCCGTAACCTTCCGAAGTTGATCTGAACTTACATCCATTTTAAACGTAAACTGAGATACGTTACAATTAATAATGCTATCTGTATAGGAGGACGTGAATGTAACTCCATTATGTGCTAGGTTAAATTGTTGTGTTGATTCACAGCTATCCAAGTCGGCAAGTATATTAACCTTAATCACCTTACTAGATGGATCTTTTAATCCAGATATGGTGTACTTGGTCACAACAGAGTTCGAAGGAATTGTGTCGCCATCTATAACCCACCTCCGTATGTTATTCGCATCATTCCAAAAGCTATCAATTAGTGTCAAAACCTTAGGAAAACACCCAAATGATTGGCCTACTTTGCTATCTAACCTAGCTCCTATTACATTTATTACCGTATCTAACTCAATTGAGCAGCCACCATTAGCATAACCAACGAGCTTTACACGTACGGCTCCCCCTTGGGATTTTAAAGTATACACAGACGGTAATTGATGCTGTGTATTTATTCCATTTAAGTACCACTTTATAGAATCTATATTTT